>Ga0193956_1000003_pt1 | contig 132588 bp, 101 predicted proteins | sample BB_7_MG_FD_140358 | JGI IMG/M metagenome (GOLD analysis project Ga0193956, IMG submission 140358) | Microbial mat bacterial communities from the Broadkill River, Lewes, Delaware, United States - BB_7_MG | ecosystem: Environmental > Aquatic > Freshwater > River > Microbial mats | place: USA...
CGCCTTCCTGAAGGGGTAAAATGGTCTAAATTTGCCAAAATATTGGCCAAAAAACACCTAAAAAAGGGCAAAAAAAGGGGTAAAATGGTGTTCTGAAATGCTCTTTTTTATTAAAAAAACTATCGTAAATCAAATTTTACAAAAAGAAATGTGTAAATTACGGAAAAAAATCTAATTTTTTTTAGTTTTTTTTTAATCTTAAATAATACTACAAGTAATAATACATAAATTACTGAAAATCAATCTAATCATTTTTTTAATATTATTTATATATAACAGAACTTAAAAAATATTTTTCGTAAACAGCTGAAAATAAGTGATAAAAATTTTGGTAAGTATATTTTTTTATTTAGTTTTGCAGCATTGTTTTTAAATAAATGATTTCATTTTTTTATTACAGGCATAATTTTTAAAAAAAACTTTTTACTAAAAAAAACATAATTTTATATGAAAACGAACAAAACTCAAATTAATTTTAAACTTTTTTTATTATTCTCAAAAATTAAGATTTAGATAAGCCGTCTGATTCTTCTAAAAATTTTATAAAGGCTAACTCGCATTTGTTCAAAATTTATTTTGCACAAAAACGAATGGATAAAGTGGGCAAAAAAACTAAAAAGAATGTTGAAAAAGAATCTAAAAACAAAAAAAATCCAAACATTGCTGCTTGGATTATATTTCATTATTAATCAAATATTTTTATTTTGAATCGGAAAAATATTTCATAAATTGTGCTCTTTCGTAAACCATGGGTCTTTTTACTGATTTTTGGTTTAGTTTTCCTTTAAAATCGGAAATTGAGCTGTAATTTTTTGATTGCATATATTTTTCTAAATCTTGTAGCATGGTGCTAATATATTCTACTCCATTTAGGTATAAAGCACTTACAACTTGTGTAGCGTTTGCTCCTGCAAGTATGTTTTTAGCAATATCTTGTCCTGAATGTATGCCTGTTGATGCGGCTAAGTCGCAACTTACTTTTGGCGACATAATACCGAGCCAACGCAAGACTTGTGAGTTTTCGTAAGGCGAACTGTAAATGTGAGAAGAGGTTATTTTTTCTGTATCTAAGTCTATTTCAGGACTATAAAAGCGGTTAAATAACACAATTCCTTTTATTTCAGTTTTAGAAAGGCGTTGAATAAAATTTGCAAGTCCCGAAAAATATGAATTTATTTTTAAAGTAACTGGAATAGTTATGTTTTTTAATACTTTACTTATTATATTAAAATATGTGTTTTCAATTTCTTGCCCAAGCATATTTTCGTCGGCTGGCATAATAAACATATTTAGTTCCAAAGCGTCTGCTCCTGCGTCTTGTATTTTTTTTGCAAAAGAAGTCCATTCGCCGTCGGAAACGCAATTGATGCTTGCTATTATTGGCAAATTAGTTTTGTCTTTTGCTCCTTTTATCAAATCTAAATGTGTTTGAACATTATGTTGTTTTGTGTAAAAGCTAACATAGTTTTCGGTGTCGGTGTAGGTATTAAACATGTTGTTTACTCTTTGCGAATCAACATCATACATAATTTGTTCTTCAAACAGCGATTTAATAACTACTGCTCCTGCACCGTTTTTTTCGCAATTTACAATTTTTTCAACTGTGTCCGTTAGGTTTGAACTTCCTACAATTATTGGATTTTTTAGTTCTAATCCAGCATATTTTGTTGTTAAATCCATGTTTTTATTTATTTAATAAATTATCTATTCCGATTGCAGCTTTGTGTCCGTTTGCTATACCGTGAATTACGTCTGGTCCTTGAATTATGTCTCCACCTACAAATAACCATTCTACTCCACTTTGGAAATATTCGTTTACTTCAATGCGACCTCTGTTTGTGAATTTCAAATTTTCTTTTATCTCGTCTGAAAGATAGCTCAAATCCATTCCTTGTCCGATAGATTCTACAACCATATCTGCTGGGAAGAATTTTTTGTTTTCTTCATCAAATTTAGGGTTAAATCTTTTTTCTTCATCAAAAACAGAAAGACATTTTACTACATGCAAACCTGCAACTTTTCCATCTTTAATTTCTATTGATTTTGGTCCCCAACCTGGGTCAATAATTGCTTTTTCTTCTCTTGCTTCTACAACTTCTTCTCTGTCGGCTGGCATAATATCCTCAGATTCAAGCGATGTTGCGGTAATATCTACTTTTCCGTATTTTATATTTTGTAGTCTGGCAAGCGAGCGAGTTATATCCATAGCAACGTTTCCTCCTCCAATAACTACAATTTTTTTGGCAACATTAATTTCCTTGCCTTCTACTATTTCTCTTAGTAAGTCGGTTGCAAAATATACATTTTCGTGGTCTGTTCCCGGAATGCGTGTGCTGCGTCCGAGATGTAAACCTGTTCCAGAAAATACTGCATCGTAGTCTTTTCCAAGTTGTTCTAATGTTATATCTACTCCAATAGTTGTGTTGTATTTAATATCAACGCCAAGGCTAAGAATGTAGTTAATATCTTTATCAATTTGGTCGTAAGGAAGTCTGTATTCTGGTATTCCGTAACGCATCATACCACCTGCTTCAGCCAATTTTTCAAAAATTGTGCATTCGTATCCCAACATTGAAAGATAGTATGCAGCAGAAAGTCCCGAAGGTCCAGAACCTATGATAGCTATTTTTTTGCCATTCTTCTCTGCTCCTTGATTTAGTATTTCTTTATATTTTTCTGATGGATTTTGGTCTGCAATATATCTTTTTAGCCATCTGATAGAAAGAGGGTCGCCGTTGTGTCCAATAGAACAAACAGTTTCGCATTTGTGTGTGCAAATTCTACCGCAAATTTCTGGTAGTGGGTTTGTTTCGTATAAAATACGTAAACCTTCTTCTAAATCGTCGTTTCTAATTGCAGCAATATATTGCGGTATTCCCATGTGAGCAGGACAAGTAGCTGTGCATATTCCACATTCTACGCATCTATCAGCTTCTTTTTCAGCTTGTTCTTTTGAGTAACCAGTAATAAATTCAATAAAAGATTTATCTCTATCTTCTGGGTGCAGTTCTGGCATTGGCACTCTTGTAGGATTATAAAGATTATAATCTGGTTTTTTCCAGCCTTTTTCGTTGTTGTCCCACGATTTTTTATCAACACCCGGAATAAAACGGAAATCGTCTGGATTGTCGCTAACCCAAGTATATTCGTTGGATAAAGTTAGTGATTGAGTTGTGCAAACATCAACACATAAAGCACACCAGCAACACCTTCCGTAATCAACCATTGGACGCAAACCGCTGTCGCCGTCTTTTGTGTCAATTCCATCAACAGGAACTAAATCAATAGCTTCGTTTTCGCAAATATCTTCGCAAGTTCCGCAACCGATACAAACATCAGTTTTGTTTTTATGAAATCCTCTATATCGTTCTGCTCCCGGACGGTCGTTTAAGGGGTCTTTTACCGTTACTACATCTACGGTTAAGTTTTTCCAGGCAGTAAATGGTGTTAATAATTCTTTTAAACTCATGGCTTTATTATATAAGTTTTGAAATTTTAAAGTTTAAAAAACGTTAGAATTTCTTAATTTTTTACTTTTAATAATTATCTTTCTATTTCTGGTGGACAAGTTTGCAGAGATACCATAATAGAGTGAACGTCTGCAATATTAGCATTTCTCAACATTCTTTCTAAAAGTGAAACTCCGTGAGTATAACTTGGTCCTCTCAAATTGGCACGTCTTGGGTATTTGCTACCGTCAGACACTAAATACAAACCGTATTCTCCACGTGAAGATTCCGAACGCTGATAAGTTTCTCCTTTTGGAATTTTCCAGTGTAACACGTTTGGTGTTTCTGCTCTTATCTCTCCTTTTTCTGGCATTTTTGCCATAATTTGTCTAATCAAATCAACAGTATCCCTAAGGTCTTCTTTTCTAACAACCGAACGAGTGTAAATATCAGAGTCTGTTCCTGTGTAGGGTTCAAAATCTAATTCATTATATTTTAGGTATGGATAATCTTTTCTCACATCTCTCATAACACCAGCTGCACGTGCATTTGGTCCTACAATTCCGTATTGGTCTATCCATTCGGGTTTAATAACCCCTACTCCAACAGTTCTTGATTTATATACAGCATTTCCAAAAATAAGGTCTTCTACTTTTATTATAAATTCCTCTATTTTAACAAGAACCTCTTCCATTCTTTGCTTAAATCCTTCTGGTAGTAAACCTCTTACTCCACCTGGAATAATATACATGTGATAAATTCGTCCACCGGTAAGCTCTTCAAATCTATCAAGAACTAAATCTCGCAAATAAACCCCCCACTGAACACCAAGCCCAAGCGAAAGAGTTCCTGCTTGTCCGGGAACGGTTCTCAAAAGAACTTGCAAACGAGCCATTTCTAATGCCAATGTTCGTAACCAAAGTGCTGCTTCGGGAACTTCAATATTTGCTAAATCCTCAATGCAAGCGGCAAGCACATACTCGTTGGAGTCAGCCTCAGGCACGCACATTCTTACGCAAGTAGGAAAACATTGAATATAAAGTCGTCGCTCCATCAGTTTTTCAAAACCACGATGCAAATATCCTACATGAGTTTTGGCATCAACAACTTCGTCGCCACTTAGAGTAAGCTCAAGCGACATATTTCCTGTAACTCCAGGGTGGTTAGGCCCGTGCCAAATTTTCACAAATTTTCCTGATGATAAATCAATTATTGGTTTACCGTCTTTATCAAGTTCTGGATATTTAGACCTATCGCTATTTAAGTATTTGAATATATTATTTTTCATTAGGATATAGTTTTTGTTTCATGTATTCAGCAGGGTCGTTTGATTTTCGTCCTGGTCTTGGGAAATAAGTTTCTTCGGCATATTCTTTTGTTAAGAAATCTCTGCGATTTGGTGGAATATCGTCCCAACCTTCAAGAATAAATGATTCGTTTATTCTTGGGCTTCCAGGGAAATTAATTCCATACATTTCTTTAAGTTCTCGCTGATAAGTAGCAACTTGTTGCCATAAGTGATGTGCAGAATCCATTTCTGCTTCCTCACGGTCGATAAATACTCTTATGCCAATATCATTTTTTTCAGTTGGATTATTTAAAATATAAGTAATCTGAAAAAGATTATCCTCTATCCAATCTACTGCTGATAAGAGAACTAAGTGTGTATAGCCTTGAATATCTTTCATGTGAGTAACCAAAGATATTGCTTGCTCTTTTTTGCAAGTAAGAAAGGATAATTTTCCCTTTCTGTGTATAATATCCGATATTTCAAATCGTTTGCTTATTTCTTTTATTATGTTTTCCATTTGAAAAAATGTTTATTTTGTGTTTAATTTTTAGTTTTTTGTTTTCAATGCTAATTTTAATCTATAAAGATATTATTTATTATTAAAAATTAAACACTAAAAACTAAAAATTGTTTTTACCAGTTGTAATCTGGCATATTCCAGTCTTTTATAATTTTTTTCTGATTAGCTTTATACCAATCAAATTTTTCGGCATATTCGTTAGCACCTTCGCCTTTTCCTGCTTTAATTCTCTCTTTTAGAGCAACAAAACCAGCAAGCAGAGCTTCTGGGCGTGGCATACAACCTGCAATGTATGTATCCACAGGAATATAATGGTCTAATCTATTAATAGTATTGTAACTATCCCAATACATACCACCATTTATTGTGCAACTTCCAAGAGCGATAACATATTTTGGCGAAGGCATTTGCTCGTAGCTACGAATAACTCTTTTTAGAGTTTTTACGGCAAGGTATCCCGAAATAATGATAACAGAAGATTGACGTGGAGTGGCTCGCATTTGCACACCAAATCTGTAGGCATCAAAACGAGGAGTCATTAGTGGCGGAATTTCTATACTACCACAACCCGTTCCAAAGCCAAGCACCCAAAGAGATTCGGCTCTTGCCCAATTAAGAAACTTCTCAATTACCTTATTATGTGGGTCTATTAGTTTAGGTCTTGCGTCGCTAAAATATTCTTTTAATGGTTCAACTTCAAATTGAACTCCGTCTGGTCCTTTTACTAATCGTTTTTTGTTTTCGTCGGCAAGGAATTTATCCTCTTCGTTGTTTGTTATATTTTTATCAGCCATCTTTTAATAAATTGCTTTTGTTTTTATTTTGTTGCTGGATAGTTTCTTAATTACTATCAAACAATTTTTCTTTATTTACATGAAAACTATTACTGCCAGAACTCCTATTATCAAAGGAACTTTAATAAACCATCTAACAGATTGCTCTATTCGGAAACGTGGCATTACTACTCCCACAAATACCGACCAGAAATATATTAAGAATGATTTTACTATTAACATTATCCAGTTGTCTGCTCCTCCAAAAAACAGATTCATAAATAAAACAGCTTCAATTACGTGAAGAATTGCTGCATTTGTTCTTAACACTCCTAAGAATGAAGAATGATATTCTGTTGGAGGTCCTATTGGAGTTTCGTTTGGTGCTTTAATCAAGTTAAATGGTGCATGACTAAAAGCTCCAAGTAATGATAGCATTGCTGCTGCTGTTGCCAAAGGATTTGTAAACATTGTCCAATTTGTAATGCCACCTTGTTGTGCTGCTACAATTTCTGAAATTGATAATGTATCGTATTGAATGGCAAGCGAAATAACTGCAAGAGTTAAAGGTAATTCTACTACTGTGAATTGTGCCAAACCTCTGCTAATACCTATTGCAGAATATGGGTGTCCTCCCTCTCCTGCTCCAAGTGCCATTCCGAGCATTCCAAAAAATTGAAAGTATAATATTAATACTAAATCGCCTGCAAAAGAAAAGTTGCTAAAATAAGTAGAACCAAAAAGCAAAGGCATAAATAAGAACATCCCTACACCTCCGCCAAGCCGGAAGACTGGTCCAAGATAAAACATAACTCCGTGAGTTATAGCATCTCTTGTTGCGTATAGTTTTATTAAATCTAACCAAGGTTGATAATAAGGAATACCACGTCTGTGTCCTAAACGAGCTACTAACTTTCTTAAAGTTGCACTCATTAACATTCCCCAATTAAGAACTATAAATAATCCTAAAAGAGTAAATAGTAATTTTATAACGATGCTCATATTATTTGTTTATTTGTTTATTAGTTTTTGGTTTGTTAGTTTTTGATTGTCCAACATTCTAAAATTTCACAATCAAATATATATTTTTTTTAATATACTACAAATAAGAAAATTACAACTATATAAATAATGATATGTAAAATATATGTTTGTCCGTTTCCTGTGTATATTTTTCTAATAAGCCCTGCTATGTCTGCTACTGTTTCTGAAAATCCGTCCCAAAATTTAACAATATTTGGTGTAACAAGAAATCCAAGAGCTTTATTATAACCTGCATATAAATTGTGTGATTGATGTGTTGTTTCTGGTCTGTGAGGTCTTTCACCTGCATAAACAATGTTGAATTGTTTTACTTTTTGAGCTTTTGCATTTAAAATCCATAACCATGAAAAAAGCAATGCAAACATAACTCCTACAATTATCATCACCCAATTTCCGTCCCAATATCCAAGATTAGAAATTGCAGTTGTGCCTTCCCAAGTTAGTCCGTTTGATGGGAAATTTACTGATAAATATTTTCCAATAGGTTTAAGAACTAATGAAGGTCTCATTGAATAAACCATAATTGCTCCAATTAGTAAATAAACTGGAATTAAGAACCATACAGAAATTTCTTTAACATGGATATGCTCGTCTTTTCTTTGTCCGAGGAATATTGAATATATTAATCGGAAACAATATAAGAATGCTATAATACCCGAAAATAATAATATTGCTCCTTGAAAATACCAACCTTGCTCAATAATTCCATTGTATAACAACCATTTAGCTCCGTATCCTGACAATGGTGGAACTCCTGAAAGAGTTATTATACCAATAAGAACTGCAATAAATGAAAATGGCATATTTTTTATTAATCCACCCATTTCATACATGTTGTGAGTTTTGATTCTCAATACTATACCTCCAATTACAAGGAATAAAATAGATTTGAATAAGAAGTGATTAATAGTTAGGGTAAAACCACCAAGCCAACCTAAGTTTGACACCATTGCAAAAGCAAATAGCACATATCCTAATTGTCCGATACTTGAATAAGCAAGAAGTCGTTTTGCATCTTCCTGAAAACTTGCGGATAAGTTACCAATCAGTGCAGTTAAAGCTCCTATCCAGCCCAAGGCATAAAGCAACGAACTGCCGTTTGCTTTTTCTGCACCCATTGCAAGGAATAATATTAACAGTCCAAAAACTCCACCTTTTAGCAAAATTGCTGAAACCATTGGCGAAACATCTGACTCTGACTCTGCATGTGCACCGGGCAACCAAATATGCAGTCCGAGAGATGCAATTTTTGTCATAAAACCAATTGCAAGTAAGCTAAATGCAACATTTGAATAATTTTGTATATTTGATAAAATTTCAAGCGAATCTGTTGGGTTTCCAACTCTTGCTATTGCAAATCCTGCAAGAATTGCGAATGCTCCTCCTACCGAAAATAAGATGTAGCTAAATGCGTGTGGCATTGCTTTTTTGCCTCTCAATATCAATAAATAAGAACCTATTGTTAAAAATTCCCAGTATAAGAAAAATTGTAGAGTTGTTTGCGACATCACAATTCCTATCAAACCGGCATACATAAGCATTGCTTGTGGATAAAAACCGCTTCTTTTTCCTTTGTAAGCAAATCCCGGAATAAGTGTGAATATTCCACCAATAACAAATATTACCATAAATATAAATCGTAGTAAATCAGTTTCGTAAAGACCCGGTAAAACTTCGTATCCATAATATGCCATCACTACAATTGAAATTATGTTTTTTGCAACGATTGGTAAAAAATCTGTAAGGAATAAGAAAACTACAAGTAAAATTGGCAAGTAAGTAATAAAATCAAAATTTTGAACTGGCTCTACGTGTAAATAGCTTAATACTCCAATAACATAAGCTGCTATTGCAAATATTGCAATAGGAATCATTTTTTCAAAATCAATTTTATAATCAGATTGTTTTGTGTTTTCAAGTTTAGATGCGTAACCAAACCAACGGAATAAATACACAACCTCTAATAATGAACCAATTAGAATTGCTCCAATCCAAATATATTGTCCTGATGAGGCAAGTTCCATAACAAGTTCCCATTTTGCAAAAAATGATGGAAATGGTGGTAGTCCGCTAAGTGCAAATACAAATGTTCCGAAAAGGAATAACAAAAATGGGTGTCTTCTTAAAACAGACCAATCTTTGATGTTTTCTTTTTGTAAAATACCTGCGAGCCAGAATAAACCGGCTTTTGCAAGATAATGACTTATTAAAATTCCAAAGGCAATAAATAAAAATTTATCTCCCAAAAGAGGACTAAGACCAATTATTGTCATAAGCAACCCAATTTGTCCGATAGAAGAATATCCAAGTAGTCTTTTAGTAATTTCTTGTTTGATACCAAGAAGGTTAGAACCAACAAAAGTAACCACTCCAACAACTGCAACAACAGAATACCATGCGTCTCCTGCCATAGGCAAAACTTTATATAATACAAATAATGAGGCTGTTGCTGATGCCGATGATATTATTGCACCAATTCCGGAGTTTGCAGTTTCATATACGTCTAATGCCCAACCGTTTGCAGGAAAAGGTTTTAGTTCTAAAATTAAAGCAATTATTACTAAAAAGGCTACAACAAAGCCACCTTTTACAGCCAGTAAGTTTGATGCAATAGCTCCGTCTAAATTAAGAGTTCCTGTGTGTGCATAAGTGAAAACAACACCAAGAAGAAACAATGCTGAAATAATTCCGCCGGCTATAACATATTTAAAACCAGCCGAAATAGATTTAAGACTTTTTGTAATAATAATCAAACCTGCAATAGCAATGCTTTCTACTTCAATAAATACGAAAAGATTAAAAAGGTCTCTTGTCATAATCATTGCATCTAATCCCATTATTAATATAATGTAGATTATCATTGAGTTTATGCCCTCTGTTTTAAATTTTCTAAGTAAATATAATCCACCCATTAATCCTGCAATATTAACAAGAAGGGTTAAGATAGATTCTATCTTTCCCATTTGCAAATTAATGGAATATGGAGGTTTGAATCCTGCCGTAAAAATCTGACTATCGGGTGCTGTGCCAAAAAAATGGGCAAAACTCCATTGGAATGAAATGAATGTCATAAATCCCAGCCCCAGCATAACAAGAGCTGCTGAAAAATTTTTTCCGAGTTTTCCAAGTATGCCGAGCGAAAAACTAATTCCGAGTGCAATGGTTATAATATGAATCGGTGAAATCATTTTTTTATATTTTAGATTTTTTAAATTGCTTTATTTTTAAAAATTGTTAGATTGTCGGATTGTTAGATTGTAAAATTACTTTGTTATTAATTAAAAAATAAGCAATAAAACAATTCTACAATGCAACAATTCAGCAATATTATAATTTTAAGTCTTTAAAACTTGTAATATCAAGCGATTGACGTTGTTGGTATAATTTTACAGCATAAGTAAGCATTAGTGCAGTTACTCCAAGCCCGATAACAATAGCCGTAAGAACAAGAGCTTGTGGAACAGGGTCAACAATGCTTTCTGCAATAACTTTACCGTCTAATGCACTGTCAATAATTGGAGCGGTTCGGTCTTTTACATACGCCAAACTGACTATTACTACATTTATACCTGTGTTCATAACTGTAAACCCAATAATAATTTTAATTATATTTTTTTGAGTTAATATTCCCCATATACCAATTAATATTAGCATAAAACCGAAGAATAAACCGATATGTTGTAAAGTGAAATAATCCATGAATATTTGTTATTTGTTATTAGCTTTTAGTTTTAAATTTTTAATTTATAATATTTTTGTTTAATATCTACCAAACCATTAGGCGAAAGCCAATTAAAAACTCAATATTTAAAACTAAATACTAATATTTATAAAGTTTCTTTTTGAGTTTCTTTTAAGTTTGCAACAATGTTTGCAAGTTCTGCTCCTACTTTTAATCCTATTAATGAATAAATTAAAGGTATTACACCTGCACTAAAAATATCGCCAAGTTTTCCGAGAGGTAAAAATCTGTTATCTAAGAAACCTCCTGCAAGGAAAATTCCAAGAACACCAAGTATCACGAAAGAAAAACCGGATATTGATTCTACAACCGATATAATATTATGGCTAATTTTTATTGTAGGATTTGCTAAAATTCCAAGAACAACTGCTGTTGCTATAATTACTCCTCCTTGAAATCCTCCACCGGGAGTTAAATGCCCATTAATAAATACGTAAACACCAAACATTATAGTTATTGGTATCATTATTTTTGAGGCAGTTTGTAAAATCTCTGAAGTTTTTCTTAAACTATTTAATCTTGCTTCCTCATCTACACGAGTTTTATCAATTTTTAGAAATAGAGAAATAATTGTTGCTGTAAGAAACAAAACTGTAACTTCTCCTAAAGTATCTAATCCCCTGTATGTTACAATAACTGCGGTAACAAGGTTTGCCGCACCAACTTCATCGGTTGCGTTTTCTGCGTAATATTTTCCTAATGCAGGTAGTTCCTTTCCTCCATCATAAGTAGTGAATAGAAAATAAAATATCCCTGCAAAGGCTGCTAATATTATAAATATTAAAAAGTTCTTTTTCATTTTTTCTGTTGATTAACTATTTTATTAAGAATATAGAAAAATATTATTGTAGTAAGTCCGCTACCAATTGCCGCTTCTGTCATTGCAACGTCTGGTGCTGCCATGACAAGAAACAATACAGATGCTATCAAACTTAAAACGCTTGTAGAAATTATTGCTATACTCAGTTTTTTTGCATAAATAGCATAAACACCCATAATGAGCATCACTATTCCAAGTATGATTGATATAATTATTAGAGTCATATTTTTATTAAATTATAAAGTATAAAGTATTTTAGCAATTATTTGTCAGACACTTTAAAAGAGTCTGACAAATCCAATTAATAATTGGTTCACAAAATTTCATTACTTATATTATTCTTGGTCCAGGTCTTTAAGTTTATCAAAAACTGTTTTATCCGTAATTTTTTGGTGGATATAATGTGCCGCCCTTCCTATTACATGAGAAGAAACAGGATTTGTCATCAGAACGAAAAGAATTAATACTATTATTTTACCAGTCCAACCTGGGGTTATTAATGCTATCCCTATCAGAGTAAGCATTGTTCCAAGTGTAACGGCTTTTGTTCCAGCCTGTATTCTGTTGTAAACATCTGGCATACGAATAAGCCCCAATGCTCCAAGAAAAATAAATAATGAACCGATTAAAGTTATTATTGCTCCTGCAAGTTTTAAATATTCCATTTTTTAAAAAATTATGAAGTTTAAGTATTTATATTATTAAAACCTAAAAATCTAATTATTCTTCGTTTTTTTTATGTTTATAATAATCCTCGAAATATCGGGCAATTATTATTACTCCTATAAAACTAAGAAGTCCGTAAACAATAGCTACATCAAGATATATAATTCTTTCCATAAACAATGCTATAAGAGCAATAAGCCCTATTGATGCTATGGTAATTAAATCTACTGATATAATTCTGTCAAAAACAGATGGTCCTTTTAAAAACCTATACAGTGCCATTAAAATAGAAAGAGCAATTACTCCTGCTGCTATTGTTAGTATTATTTGTATTAAATTATCCATACATTACCTCCAAATATTTTTCAAATTTATAAATAAGATTTTTTGTTGCTTCTTCTACATTATCGCATCTTACGTCTATACAATGAATGTAGAATGTGTCGTCCTCTATTCCGATGGTAAAAGTTCCAGGAGTAAGAGTTATTGAATTGGCCAAAATTAAGCGACCCATTTTTGATTTTAATTTTGTTTTTGCTTCCACAATACCCGGATTAATTGGTAAAGATGGTGATAAAACTCTACGAGCTACATCAAAGTTTGATTTCACAAGTTCCCACAAAAATACTATTATATATACTGGTGTATAGATAATTGCTTTGGGAGAAAGTTTTATTTGTGAAAAAACATCACTACTTATCATATTAAATAAGCCCGGAATAATGGCAGATAAGCCAACTCCAATAAGTAATATTGTTAGGTCTAAAGTATTATTCCACAAAATCCACAAAAAAAGTAGAATAAGAAAGGAAATAATATAATTTTTTAATTTTGCCATAATTTATTTTTAATTAAATTATTCTATTTATGTAAGGAATGCTCTTTATTTCAACGCTTTAAAAAAAACAATAGCAGGCAGACAACTATTACCTCTTAAAAACTTTGCAAAAGTATGCTATTAAATATGAATTAAAAAGCAATTATTATATTTATATAATTATATTTGCAGTCAAAAAAAACGCAAGCAAAAATGCTATACAACAACTTGCATATTGATAATAATCAACATCATAATAAATTATAAATCAAATTAAATTTGTTTTTATGCAACAAAATGATAATCAAACAACTGATTGTAAACATTTTATAGACTGCTTCAATGACCTTACAGAAATTGAACTATTTAACATCACTGATAATAAATTAGAAGTTAGCTACAAAAAAGGGGAAATTATTGCAAAACAAGGAGGCTTTACCTCTCATATTATATACGTTAAGTCAGGTTTAATTAAACAATACATAGAAGACAAGGACGATAAAAATAATTTAATTTTAAATGTTTTTGGAACTGGAAAATTAATTGGTATTTCATCTATTTTTGGCGATTCAGTTTTTAGATACTCTCTTGCAACATTAGAAGATTCCGTTATATGCCTATTGGAAATGAACACAATACGAAAACTTGCAAGCGAAAATATTAAATTTTCTAACACATTGCTCAAAAGTTCTAACAAAAAAACTTTATTTGCATACAATCGTATTTTTAATCATACACAAAAACACTTAGCTGGCAAAATATCGTCTGTATTTATTTATCTATCCGAAGAGGTTTATTATAGCAAAAAGTTCAAACTATCTTTATCACGTAGCGAATTAGCTGGTTTTGCCGGAGTATCTCGTATGAGCACAATAAAGATATTGAACGAACTAAAAAAAGATAATATTATTACAGAAAAAAATAATTACATAGAAATAATTGATTTAAAAGCTCTTAAACATCTATCAAAAATAGGATAGTTTTTTTTCCACACCAATTAAATTTCAGGTATTTTAACCACAAGTTTTGTGAAACTTGTGGCTATTTTTGTATTTTCCGTAATCACGGAAAAACAATAGTAACCATGTGTTTCACAAAACTGCAAAGCAGTTTCACAAAACACATGGAATTTTTAGCAATCATTAAATTAAAAGTATTTTCCGTAATCACGTAAAAACAATAGTAACTATGTGTTTCACAAAACTGCGGAGCAGTTTCACAAAACACATGGAATTTCTGGCAAGCATTAAATCAAAGCCTCGTATAAAATTTCCACCTGATGTTTTGCTTTAACATTTGTGCCTTCGTAAATTTGATGACGGCAACTTGTTCCCGAAGCCACAATAATTGTGTTTTCGCTGGTTTTTCTAATTTCAGGAAAAAGCACAAGCTCACCAATTTTTTGCGAAAGTTCGTAATGTTCTTTTTCGTAACCAAAAGAACCTGCCATTCCGCAACAGCCTGATGGAATTTCAGTTACATTATAATTTACTGGTAAAGAAAGCATTTTTTTAACAGTATTGGTGGTGGCAATAGATTTTTGCTGACAATGTCCGTGAAATTTTATATCTAAATTTTTGTTTGTAAACTGGCTTGGTTTAATATTTCCTTCATCAATTTCTTGCGAAATAAATTCGTCTACGGTAAAACTATTTTTAGAAATATTTTTTGCCAAATTTAATAAATTATTGTCCACAAGTTCTGGATATTCGTCTCTAAATGTGAGTATTGTAGAAGGTTCAATTCCCACAAGCGGAGTTTCCGAAGAAATTAGTTTTTCCAATAATAAAATATTTTTGGTTGCAATCTTTTTAGCTTTAATAAGCAAACCTTTTGACAGATAAGTCCTTCCGCTCTCCAAATGATTTGGAATTATGACTTTATAATTTAATTTTTCTAAAAGCAAAATAGTTTTTATGCCAATATCGGCATCATTAAAATTAGTAAATTCGTCGTTAAATAAATAAACAGTTTTCAACAATTCTTTCTTAGTTACCTCTTCATTCTTAATTTTTAATTTTTCATTTTTAGAATACCACTTATCCAATGTTCTTTTGCTCAAAAGCGGCATTTTTCTTTCGGTTGCAAAACCAAAAGTTTTCATCATTATTTTAGAAAAGAAATTATTTTTATAAAAAAAATTGACAAAAGAAGGCATTATTGATGCAAATTTATTCACTTTCGTGATATTTGCAATGAGCAATGTGCGGATAGGAATTTTATTTTCCAAATAATAATTTTGCAAAAACTCGGCTTTAAGTTTAGTCATATCCACACCCGACGGACACTCTGATTTACAGGCTTTACACGACAAACACAAGTCCATTATTTCATAAATTTCTTTATGATTAAAAGGGTTTTGTTTTTCCGATTTTGTAAGAAATTCTCTTAAAATATTTGCCCTTGCACGAGTAGAATTTTTCTCGTCTCGTGTAGCCATAAACGACGGACACATAGTGCCACCAATAACTTCCGATTTACGACAATCCCCCGAACCATTGCATTTTTCAACGGCTCGCATTATTCCTCCCGTTTTAGAAAAATCAAAAATAGTTTTAATCTCTTTTGTTTTTTGCCCCGGTTTGTATCGCAAAAAAGTATTCATGGCAGGAGTTTCAACAATTTTTCCTTTGTTAAAAATATTGTTTTTGTCCCACGTTTTTTTTATTTCTTTTATCAAATTAAAATTCTCCTCGCCAATAATTATAGAAATAAATTCGCCCCTAAGTCTGCCGTCTCCATGCTCACCACTTAGCGAACCATTATATTTTTTTACAAGTTTTGCTGTTTCCAAAGCCACCTTACGAAAAAGCTCTACATCTTCGTTTTTTTTAAGATTTAGCATTGGTCTCAAATGTAGTTCGCCTGTGCCAATATGAGCATGATAAATACAACTTAGATTATATTTTTCTAAAATTATATTAAAATCTGAAATATAATCTGGCAGTTTTTCTACCGCAACTGCTGTGTCTTCTACAAGGCTAACTGGCTTTGTATCTCCCTTAATGTTAGACATTACACCAAGTCCTGCTTTACGCAAATTCCACACTTTTTTTGTGTCTGCATTCCAAACAATAGGAAAATGATAGCCGAAATTATTGGCTCGCATTTCCGCTTCCATTTTGGTTGCAATTTCTGTTATTTCGTCTTTTGTTTCTCTTGCAAATTCTATCATTAGAACGGCGGCAGGGTCTCCTTTTATAAAAAATCTATTTTTGCTTTGCAAAATATTGTCGCTTGTGCAATCAAGGATTGTTTTATCCATAAGTTCAACTGCTCCAGGATTATATTTTAGTGCTATAAGATTTGCTTTAAATGACTGCTCTAAATTACTGAAATGCACACAAATAATTGCTTTCTCTTTGGGAGGAATTGCTACAAGATTTAATTTTATTTCGGTAATAAAAGCCAGAGTTCCTTCGGAGCCTGCAATTAGTTTGGCAAAATTAAATTTATTATTACTATTATCCGAAAAAGGTTCAGAATCTATCAGTAAATCAATAGCATAGCCAGTATTTCGGCGTGGGATAGATTTATCGGGAAATTCTTGTTCAATATTTTTTATGTTTTGAGGATTAGATAAAATTTTATTTATATTTTTATATATCCTCCCTTCAAGGTTTTCTAATTTGCATTTATCTTCAAATTCTTTTTTGGTGAGAGGTTTAAATTCAGCTTCCGAGCCATCGCTCAAAATTGTTTTTACCGATATTAAATGGTCTCTTGTGCTGCCATAAATAACTGAATGTAAGCCACAAGCATTGTTCCCCACCATTCCGCCAATAGTGCAGCGGTTTGCCGTAGAAGTTTCAGGTCCAAAAAACATATCGTATTCTGCAAGTTTTTTGTTCATTTCCTCCAAAACAACTCCGGGCTGAATACGTATCCAACTTTCTTCTTTATTTATTTCTAAAATATTAGTAAAATGCTTTGAAATATCTACAATTATTCCGCTCCCTACAACCTGCCCAGCAAGCGATGTTCCGGCAGCACGAGGAATTAGAGAAAATTTATTTTCGTTGGCATATTTTACTATTTTTTTTATATCTTCATTATTCAAAGGGCGAGCCACTGCAAAAGGTTTTTCTTTGTATGCAGAAGCATCGGTAGAATAAATTGTTGTAGTAATTTCATCTATAAATAAATCGCCTTCAAGTGATTGCTGAAGTTGGGCTATATTGTGCATGGTTTTATATTTTGTAGAAATAAAGACTTTCCAACGTGGCTTTTCCCAGATGGAAATGTATATTTACTTTTTTACAAAAATAATATTTTTTTTATCTGTAGCCATAAATTTGCAAAAGTTATCTTATTGTTTTACTCGCAACCACAAATATCTCCGCAAATGTCAAAATTTCTTAAAACTCTGTAAACTACAAATATAACTAAATAATAATTAGGAATAGGCTGAATGTTTTTTGAAAAAAATATGTATGTGTAGGTAACATATATTTAAGTAAGACCTCGTTAAATTTTTAATTTTTAGTCCTTAGTTTTTAATTAAAATATGATAACTCAATTATTTAAGATAAGAATAAATTTTAATAAATTATTGCAGTTAATTTATTAAAAATGAAAATATTAGATAAGTTTTCAACGAGCTATTGAATATATTTAAAAGAAACAATAATTACCCAGGATAACAATTTCAGGCTATTATTGTTAAGTATTTAAGTTTTTTCGGTTAAGAAGTCTATCTACTGAAAAAATTATTATAATAAAAAATGCAATAAAAAAAATAAAATCATTTATTACGAAATAAGCTATCAATACCGAAAGTAAAGTAAGAGCTATCCATGAAAAATTTACTGCAATTACTCCCGTTAGCAACAAAACTATTAGGGCAAGAGGTGCTAACAATAAGGAAATCAGTATTAAAAAGAGCAAAGCAACAAGTAGCCAGATTATAATGTCTTTAAAATTAATACTTTTCCACGGATTCTTATGGTATAATTTTATTTTATTTTGTTTCTTTATTTGAGTTTTGCTTATAGTTGTGCTTTTATCTGCTAAATATTTATTATTTGAATTATTTGCCTGAATATTTGTTGTAAAAAACAAAAATAGAATAAATAATATGCTTATTATTTTATTTTTTGAAAGAACTATTTTTGTTTTTTTGGAAAATATTATTGTCATAATTACAATTTTAGTAAACAGATTAAAGACGTGATTAATTTTGAGTTTTTTATAAAAAACTTATTATCAAGCGAAAGCTCATTAAAAACTAAGCACTCAAAACTAAACACTTTCTTAACTATCTTTCAATTTTTCCTATTATTTTGTAAACAGTTTCGTTGGTTACAATAACTCCTTCTTGGTATTGAAATTCTGTTTTTATAAGCATATATCGTTCAAATTCGTCTTCTTCTATATAATTGGGGTAAACTGCAACTATAATATTTGACTTTGAGTGAGTTTTTATTACATTGTCTACTATTGTTACTCCAACTCCGCTTCCGGTAAAAGATATAGATTTTATCTTCATAGACGACGGTTTGTTGTTAAGTATCACCATTGATTTTTCGGCGTAATCTCCTGATATTGTTCCAAAATCAATTGTTTCTGCTCCAAAAACAGAGCGAGTTCCATCTCCAAATTCGGCTTCTTCATCATGTCCTTGTGCATTTACTGCAAAAGCTATAATTATTAATATTCCCGTAAAATAATTTTTTAGTTTCATGTTAAATTAAGTTTTTAGCTATTGGCGTTTGGTAATAGTTTTTATGAATATTTTAAATATCTGTTTTTACAAATATATATTTAAAACTATTAAATTCAAAATTTATTATTATTTTTTTATAAAGTTATATATAATCTCTTATTTTTTAAGAGTTCTTACAGTGTTTTCAGTTCTACTAATTTTTTTCAAATCTTTATTTTCGTTGTCTATTCCAAGCTCTTGGATTTTTCTAAGTCCGGGTTCTACTCTGTGTTCCCACGAGCCAACTGCCTGATTAAAAGTCTTTGACAACTTATCTATATCAAGTCCTATTTTTTGCAAGTGTTCGGTAAAAATTGCTATTCTGTTGTAGCTTTCTTTTGTGCTATGCCAAATTTCAATAGCATTTTCGGTTGCTTTGTGCTGTTTCCAACTGTATGCAACAGTCTGTAAAAGAGTGATTAAGGTTGTTGGCGTGGCAAAAACAATTTTATTTTGAATAGCATCTGTAATAAGATTTTTGTTTTGTTGAAGTGCGGCCGCAAAAGCTGGTTCTACCTCCATATACAATACCACAAAATCTGCCGAGCCTTCAAACTGCGACCAGTAAGCCTTTGAGCTTAAAATTTTTACATGATTTTGAACAGCTTTGGCGTGTTTTTCTAAAAAGCTATTTTGCAAAGCCTCATCACTTGTTTCAATAGCCTCTAAATAAGCATTTAGTGGAACTTTTGAATCTACAATAATTTTTTTATTGTCGGGCAAATTCACAACTAAATCCGGACGAAGGCGACCGTCGTCGGTGTTTATGTTTGTTTGCTCTTCGTAGTCGCAAAATTCCGACATTCCAGAGAAGTCAATTATTCTTTTGAGTCCTATTTCGCCCCAGCGTCCTCGCACACGTGGCGATTTTAGTGCCGACGAAAGTAATCTTGTTTCTTTGGATAAGTCGTTTTGGCTTTTGTTTAGCTCTTCTATATAATTTTTCAGACTGCCAAAAGTTTTATCGCTGTTTGATTGGAAGGCTTTTACTAAATCTTCTTGTTTGTCAAGTTTTTCTTTTATAGGTTTTAGGACATTAATAATTTCATTTTCTTTTTTAGATGCAGTGTTGTCTGCCTTCTCAAAATACTTATCCATAGTTACTTGTGCAAGCTGCATGAAGTTTTTGTTGTTCTCTTGTATAGATTTTGATGTAAGTAAATCTAAATTATTTTTCATATTTTTATACACTTCATCATGCACATTTTTCGCTGCTTGCAGTTCCGATTGTGTTTTTATTCGTTCTTCTTTTTCAAACGAAAGTCGCTCTTCTAAGTCGTTTTTTTGTTCGTTGTGTTTTTTACTTAAAAAATACCAACTTGCAATTACTCCTATCAGTAAGCCAATTATTAAAAATAATATTTCCATTTCAATAGTTCGTTAAGTTTTTATTTAATATTCTAATTTTCAATAAATTAACTGCAATAATTAATTGAAATTTATTCTTATCATAAATAATTGATTTATTGTATTTTAATTAAAAACTAAAGACTAAAAACTTAACGAAGTGTTGCATTTATAAATTTATTTTTATCCCAACCACCAAAACGTCGTCTGTTTGTTCGTAACGTCCTTTCCATTGGTTAAAATTATTTTCTAAAATTATTTTTTGCTCGTCCATTGGAAGCTCACAAATATTGGATAATAATTCTTTAAATTTTTTGGTTTTGAACTTTTCGTATCTTTTTCCTCCCAGCTGAGAATGGTATCCGTCGGAGAAGAAATAAAGAGTGTCGTTTGGTTTTATTTTAATTTCGTGATTCGTAAAAGGTCGCTCTTTGTGATAAATTCCTACGGGCATTCTATCTCCTTTAATTTCTATTAATTTTTTGTTTCTTAAAATTAAAATAGGACTGTTTGCACCAGCAAAATCTATCGTGTTAGATTCTGTATCATAAACGATAACAGTTATATCCATACCATCTTGTTGTTCGTTTTTGCCTCCTGTTTGTTTTAGCGAGCTTTTAATATTTTCTCTTAATTGTTCCAAAATTTGTGCTGAATTTTTTACATTTTTTTGTCTTACAATTTCATTTAAAAAAGAAATTCCCAACATGCTCATCATTGCTCCCGGCACTCCGTGTCCGGTGCAGTCGGCTACTGCAAGAACTAAATAATTTTTTATTTTTTTTGTAAAATAAAAATCTCCACTCACAATATCACGAGGTTTATACAGAATAAAATTTTGTGGAAATAACTCATTAATTCGCTCATTTGCAGGCAATAGGGCTTGCTGTATTTTGCTTGCATAATTTATACTTGATGTTACCTTTCGGCTTGCGTTTTTTATTCTTAGTTCGTTTTGTTTAATATTTTCAATATCTGTGATAATTCCAACAACGCTTTCTATTTCGTTTTTTTCATTTTTAATACACTTTGCGGATAACTTCCCCCAGACTTTAGTTCCGTCTTTTCTAATATACTGATTTTCTATGCTAATAAATTCAATTTCGCCAGATACTAATTTTTTGAAATTATCATTATTTGTTTCGGGTATTAATTTAAAGTAGTTTATTTTTATAAGTTCTTCGGGAGTATATCCAAGAATTTTAGATAATGAATTGTTTGCAAAAGTGAAATTTCCTTTTGTATCTACAAGCCCAATACCTTCGTTTGCTGTTTCAAATATAACCGAAAGTTTTTGCTCATTTGCATTTATTGTCTGATAAGCATTTGCATTATCAAAAGCCACTGAGGCAAATAGTGCTATGTTTTGGACTGTTTTCAAGTCAAATTCGGAAAAGGCATTTTTGTTTTTATCTTGAATTGTAAGAACCCCAATTTTTTTATCTTTAACTTTTAGTGGAATGTAGATTAATGATTCATAATGGTCTGTATCTCTGTAAAATACAAATTCCGAAAAGTATTTTTTGTATTCGGTGGAATATTCTGATATAAAAAATGTTTCGTCGTTAGTAAAACATCTACCAGACAAGCTAATGTTTTCGTTCAAAGCATCTTCTCCTGTTTCTATATTGTTTTTATCTGTTTTTCCAAAAAACTGCAATGAGTTTTTTTCTTTATTATAAATTCCTATTGCAAGATTATCAAATTTAACAATTATTTTTAGTTTTTGATAAACAGTATTCAAGATATTTTCTATTTCAAGGTTTGCAATTACATCTAAACCAATTTCATTTAATTGATTGATTGTTTTTAAATTGCGTTCTAAATTTGTTTTATCCCTTTCTACTCCCAAAATATGAAATACAAGTGCAATAAGTTGCATTATTATGAAAATGACAACAGAAATTGGTCCTGTTTTAAATTCTAAATAAAAGAATTGATTTGATTCAAGAATATCTATAAAGGTGGCTATAAAAATAAATATAAAACCAATTAAAATTATTTTTGCAGATAGATATTTTTTCTTTATTGCTCTTACAATTAGTATTATACCATAAATTACTTGTAATAATAAAATTGCTTGAAATGGGCGAAGAATACTTGTATAAAAATAGTCTGATGTAAACAAAATTAGAACTACATATATAGACAGAGATATGCTAAATAGGTAGCTTAAAAATTTAATTCTTGTTTTTTGAAAAAGATTTTCAAAAAACAACAAGAAAAATAGCGGGAAAATAGCAAGTGTGATATACTCTATTTTTAATGCAATGGTATAAGGAAATCCATTGAAAAAATGTTCTACAATAAGAGCATTTGTAAACAATATTCTTATCAAAAAAGCAAAGTTAAACAAAGCAAAAAACAAAGATGCCTTATCGTTTCGCCTAAAAAAGAACAAACTAAAACTAAAAATTGAAATTAGAAATAAAATTCCAACAAGAAACACGTCTGAAAAAAGCAAGCCTTCTTGGGAATTATTTATTTCTTTTTTCGTTCCAACAGTTGTTGCCAGCCACAAGCCACCTTTTGTATAATTATAGTTTGAAACTTGAAAAATAAGTTGGTTTACATTTGTATCAAGTTGTAATGTAACAATTTCTCTATGCCTGCTACTTATCTGATTTTCTTTGTCTAACGATTGGTTTCCACTTTTAATAATTGAGTTATCATTAAAAAAAAGTTGGTAGGCAGTTGCTTGGTTTGGGCAATAAATTGTTATTTCTTTAAGAGCCGTATCTGTTTTTAAAGTCAAGCGGTATGTTGCCGCACCAAAAGCTGGCAGTTTCTCTCCATTAATTTTATAGGTATTCCATGTGCTTGGAACTTTTACAATTATATCGGGTTTTAAATTGTCTTTTTGGAAATCGTTATAATTATAAAATTTATTCCAATAAAATTCCCATTCGCCAGATAAATTAATTTTTCCTTCTTTTTCAAAGTTCCAATTTGTTAGGTCTAATATTCCATTTTTGGCAACAGGTTTATTTGTTTTTTGTGCATACAAAAAATTATTAGAAAACAGCATCAATATTAATACTATTTTAACGGTTTTGCTTATTCTTATTTTTTGTATTCTCATTTTTATTATTTATTGCAATATGTCTTATTCCTACAAATAACAAGCCTTTTATTAATATAAATTAATAATTTTATAATCAGTATTTATTTTTGAGAGTATATTTTCTAATCTGTCTAAATTTGTGTGGCTGATAAAAATTTGTCCAAAATTTTCGTCTGCCACAAGTTTTACTATTTGTTGCACTCGCAGAGCATCTAATTTATCAAAAATGTCGTCTAAAAGTAATATAGGCTTTATTTTTAGACTTGCTTTAATTACATCGTATTGAGCGAATTTTAGTGCCAGCAAAAAAGTTTTTTGTTGTCCTTGCGAGCCAGTTTTTTTTATTTTGTAATCTCCAAGTTTAAAATCTAAATCATCTTTGTGGATTCCAACAGTTGTGTATTGCAAAATTCTGTCTTTGCTGATAGACTCTGCTAAAAGCTCGTTAAAATCGCCGTCGTTTAATTGGGAGTTGTAGGTTATTTCTACCTTCTCATTGTTTTGTGATATTAAATTATAATAATTTTGATAACTTGGCAAAAAATCTTTTATAAATTGTTGTCGTTTTTTGTGTATTTTTTCGCCAAACATCACAAGTTGCTGGTTGTAAACTTCCACACTTTCGGGCTGAAATATTTTTTGCTGAGCAAAATTTTTAAAAAGCTGATTTCTTTGTGCAAGCACTCTTTTATATCTAATAAGCTGGTTAAGATATTGTTTGTCGTATTGAGAAATAACTCCATCTACAAATTTGCGACGTTCTTCGCTGCCTCCAATAATTAATTTGTTGTCGTCTGGCGTAACCACAACAGCTGGCAGAAGCCCAATATGCTCCAAAAATTTATTGTATTTTTTGTCGTTTCGCTTAAAAGTTTTATTTTTTGTTTTTTGCAATCCACAATAAATAATTTCTTGTTTTTCATTTCGTTCATATTCGCCTTGTATCATAAAAAAATCCTCTCCATGTTTTATACTTTGGCTGTCTATATGATTAAAATAGCTTTTGGTAAAAGAAAGATAATAAATTGCATCTAATAAATTAGTTTTTCCAACACCGTTGTTGCCAACAAAGCAGTTTATTTTTGAGGAAAATTCCAATTCAAACTCTGCAAAATTCTTAAAATTTAATATTGATAATTTTTTTATAAGCATAGAAAAACAAAGGTATAAAAATATTTTGGCTTAATCAAAAAAATAAAAATTACATTCTGATTTACAGACAGATATATTCTATTTTTTTATAGTTTGCTATTTTTTTTTATATAATTATAAATAAAATATATCTTTGCAAAGAATAATTATTAGGTTATTAGAGATGTTATTATTTTATAACTACTTGCTGGTAACTTCTTACTGAAAAATAAAAAAATGATAACACTAAAATTTATAACTACCAGTGACCTGCACGGCTCAATTTTTCAATACGATTTTATTGAAAACGAAGTTACAAAAACATCTCTGGCACAAATTTATACATACATACAAGAGCAACGATTAGACGACGACCAAGAGGTGATTCTCTTAGACAATGGAGACATGCTTCAAGGACAGCCAGTTGTTTATTATTCTAATTATTTAGATGCCGACTCCGAACATATTTGTTCTAAGGTTTTTAACTTTATGAAATATGATGCAGCAGCAGTTGGAAACCACGATATTGAAACAGGGCATAAAGTTTTTGATAAGTTAAAAAAAGAATTTAATTTTCCTTGGCTTGCTGCAAATGCTGTCCACAAAGAAACCAAAGAACCTTATTTTGAACCATATACCATTCTTAATAGAAAGGGAGTAAAAATTGCTATAATAGGACTCATAACTCCTGCAATACCAAACTGGTTACCCGAAAAAATATGGAAAGGAATAGAATTTGAAGACATGATTATTTCTGCTCATAAATGGGTAAAACAAGTAAAAGCTACCGAAAATCCAGATGTAATTATTGGGCTTTTTCATTCAGGAGTAAATTATAAATATAATAATCAAACAGCAGAAACTTATAAAAACGAAAACGCATCTTTGCTTATAGCCCAGCAAGTTCCGGGATTTGATATTATTTTTGCCGGACACGACCATCAAGCACACAATATGCTTGTTGTAAATTCCAAAGGAGAAGAAGTTTTATTATTAGACCCCAAAAGTTTAGCTAATTTTGTTTCTGTTGCTACAATAGAATTAGATTTTAACGAAAAAACTCAAAAGTTTGAGAAGGTAGATGTTACTGGCATGAATTTAGAAATGAATTTTTGCGAAACAGAAGAATCCTTTGATAACGAATTTGGATATTATAAAGACATTGTAAAAGAATACGTATCAAAGCCAATTGCCGTGTTTACTCGTGCAATGAACTCACGAGACGCACTTTTTGGAAACACAGCTTTTGTAGATTTAATCCATAGAGTTCAATTAGACGCAACCAAAGCAGACGTATCGTTTGCCTCTCCCCTTTCTTTTAATACAAAAGTAAACAAAGGAGAAATTTTTGTTAGAGACATGTTTAAAATTTATAAATTTGAAAACATGCTTTATTCTATGAGACTAACCGGGCAAGAAATAAAAGACTATTTAGAATATTCTTACGCATCATGGTTTAATAAAATGAGACATTCTAACGACTCCTTGCTTTCATTTAGAATAAATGCAAAAGGTGGACACTATTTAAAAGGAAAGTATTATAACTTTTCTTCTGCATCTGGAATAAATTATGTAATTCATTTAGATAAAGAGCTTGGCGAAAGAGTTGAAATATTAAATTTTATAAATAAAAAGAAATTTGACCTAAAAAAAGAATATATTGTTGCCATAAATTCCTACCGAGCAAATGGAGGAGGTGGGCATCTTGTTGAAGGTTCTAAAATAAAACATGAAGACCTTGAAGCAAGAATAGTATCAAAATCGGAAAAAGACCTAAGAGCTATAATAATGGACTGGATACAAGAAAAAGGTGTGGTAACTCCCAGAAGTTTAGAAAATTGGAGAGCAACTCCAAACCTTTGGTGGAAAAAAGGGAAAAACAAAAGTCTTAGAATGTTGTTTAGATATAATTAACAATCTATTATAAAATTTTATATAAATGAAAAAATATTTCTGTTTTATACTAATCTTGTTCTTTAAATTTACACTTGCACAAAAAGAAGTGAAATTTAAAAGAATAGGAATTGAAGAAGGACTTTCGTTAAGCTCTGTATATTGCATACACGAAGATAGTAAAGGCTTTATGTGGTTTGGTACAGAAGACGGTTTGAATAAATTTGATGGTTTAAATTTTGAAATATTTAGACCAAGTCTTGACAACAAAAATTCCATTTCTAACAAATGGATAGAACAAATTTTTGAGGATAAAAATAGTAATTTATGGATATTTACTCAAAATGGGGTGAATGTTTATAATATTGAAAAACAGTATTTTGATATATTTAAAAATAACGAAAAAGATACAAGTTCAATTTCATCTGACCTTACAACTTGCTTTCTTGAAGACGCCAACGGTAATATCTGGATTGGAACACAAAATGGATTAAATTTATATAATAAAAAAGATAATAATTTTAAACGTTTTTTTCACTCACCAAACGAACAACTTATCGTAGGCTACATAACTTATATTTCAGAAACATCTGATTTTATATGGATTGCAACACAAAATGGTTTATATTCAATTAATAAAAAAAGCATAGAAATAAGCGAGTATTTTTATTCAGAAGAAAACGAAAACACTATTTCTTCTAATACCATACACTATCTTTTGTCTGAAAATGAGATACTTTGGATTGCTACAATTAACGGTTTAAATCGTTTTGACATACAAAATAATAAAATAGAACGATTTATTTATAACCAAAATGATGAAAATTCTATATCATCTAATTTTGTGGAAAGTATTTTTAAAGACAGTAACGGAAATTATTGGGTAAGCACAAAAAATGGCTTTGAGTTTTTTGATTATAAAACAAAAAAGTTCCAACTCTTGATAAAAACAGAAGGACAATCGCTTAGCCTATCTCAAAATAAAATCCGCCCTATTTTTGAAGACAATATGCAAATAGTCTGGTTTGGAACTTTTGACAACGGACTGTTTTCTTACAATCTTAAAAACAATCAATTAGAACACTTTACCTACAATCAAAATTTAGCAACTTCTATTTCCGAAAATTCAATAAATTCAATAGTTCAAGATCGTTCAAATGTTATCTGGTTTGGGACTTTTGGTGCAGGACTTAACACCTACGACCCTTTTGGACAAAAGTTTAATCTCATAACAACCAACTCCTTCAATGGGAATTCAATATCAAGTAATTTTATTTGGTCTATTTTTGAAGATGATAGCCAAAATGTTTGGATAGGAACAAATGCCGACGGAGTAGATATATACAATCCAAAAACTGGCGAATTTAAAAACTATTGCCACAATCCTAATAATGATAACTCCTTGTCAAATAATTGTGTTAGAAAAGTTTTTCAAGATAGCAAAGGTGTTTTTTGGTTTGGAACAAATGGAGGAGGCTTAAATAAATTTGACACAGAAACAGAAACATTCAAAAGATATGAGCAAAGTCCAAAATATCCAAATATAAGTAAGTCCATTAGAGTTATTTACGAAGATAAAAATGGTATTTTATGGTTAGGAACAACAGATGGACTTCATAAATTTAATTCTGAAACAGAAGAGTTTAAAGTTTATTTATCCAATCCTGATGACGAAAATACTCTTTCAAATAATTTTATTTATTCGGTGATATTTCAAGACAGCGACGGATATTTGTGGATAGGAACTTACGGAGGCGGTTTAAATAAATTTGATATTGAAACAGAAAAATTCACGAGATTCTTACACAACGACGACGATATTAATTCTATTACAAACGACAAAGTTTTTTCAATAGTAGAAGACCAAAAAGGAAACTTGTGGATAGCCACAAATGGAGGACTGGAATATTTTGATAAAAAAACAGAAAAGTTTAGCCATTATTCCACATCTAACGGACTGCCTAACAATGTTATATATGGAGTGATGACAGATAAAAAAGGAAATTTATGGCTTAGCACAAATTATGGAGTATCAAATTATAATATAAAAACAAAAGAATTTAAAAATTTTGTAACCTCCGATGGTTTGCAGTCTGTAGAATTTAACGGAGGAGCTTTTCATAAAGGAAAATCTGGAAATTTGTATATGGCTGGTGTAAAAGGTCTTAATTTTTTCAATCCAGATAATATTGTATTCAATTCAGTGCCACCAATATCTGTAATTCTAAAATTTTCTATTTTTAATAAAATAGTAAAAACAGATAAAAACTTATCAGATAATATATTAGTTAAAAATAATAAAGACTATTATTTGAATAAAAACATCAACTATATTGATGAAATAAAACTTTCTTACAAAGAAAAAGTTTTTTCGTTTGACTTAGCTGCACTTCATTATGCCAATCCCAACGAAAATATTTATTCTTTTAGGCTACGAAATTTTGAAGACGATTGGACTACAAACAGACGATTTGCAACCTACACAAGTATTCCGCCAGGAGAATATTATTTTGAATTTAAAGCTGCAAACTCAGACGGAATATGGAGCGATATAAAAACTGTGAAGCTAATAATTACACCTCCGTTTTGGAAAACGACTTGGTTTATTATTGCAGTCATTGCTTTGTTATTAATAATTATTTTTGTTGCATACAAATTAGAAACAGGAAGTATTAAGAGACAAAACAAAGAATTAGAACGTCAGGTGAAAGAGAGAACCTCTGAAATAATGAGCCAAAACGAAGAATTGGAAACTCAAAAAGTAGAAATAGAGCAAGCTAAAGAAATTATTTCCAAAAAAAATAAATCTATTCTAAGCAGTATTAACTATGCCAGTAGGATTCAAGATGTTATAATGCCAGAAATAAGCGAAATGACAAATGCTTTTAAAGACATTTTTATTTTTTACAAACCCAAAGATATTGTTTCGGGAGATTTTTATTGGTATTCTAAAATTTTCATCAATAGGGGGCTTGATAATCAAAAGGAAATAGATATTATTATTGTCGCAGACTGCACCGGACATGGAGTTCCAGGAGCTTTTATGACTGCAATAGGAAATAATCTTTTAGACGATATTATTAATACTCAGCAAGTTTACCAGCCTGACGAAATTCTTAAATGTTTGGACAATAAAATAAAATATATATTAAAGCAAGAAAAGAAAGAATCCAAAGTTCACGACGGAATGGATATTAGTGTAGTGTCTGTAAATAAAAAAGAAAGAGAATTAATGTATTCGGGAGCTAAAAGACCGCTATATCTTATAAGAGACAATCATTTAGATGTTTTTACAGGTTCACGCTCTTCCATTGGAGGAATGGCTATAAAAAATAGAGAAAAAATATTTGAGCAAACTATAATTGAAATTAATGAGAATGATAAGTATTATATTTTTTCTGATGGCTATCAAGACCAGTTTGGTGGCGAAATGGGAAATAAATTTTTCCGATCTAATTTCAAAAAATTATTATTAGAAACCAGTAACACTTCTCTTGAACAACAAAAAAACAAAATATCGGAAACATTAAAAAACTGGATAGGAGACAAATACGAACAAATTGATGATATTCTTATTGTTGGCTTTCAAGTTTTTTAATACAGGCTCATAAATATTTTGTTTTTATTTATTTAGTGGAAGAACAATAAGATTAATCTTCGTTCACAACTCCTTGCATATTAATACTACTTGTAAAAATAGGAATAAAACTTGCTGCAACAAAATAAGCAGTAGGAATATTTAAACTATCCGAAAAAATCTCCCAGTAGTCCCAATCCTCTGACATATAGGTTTTTACATTTATATTTATGCTATCATTATAGATATTCCAATTATCGTAATCGTCCGAAAAGTTTGTTCTTGCAGTTAATTTCATTCCACTATTGTTATCTGATATTATCCAACTATCCCAGTCGTCCGAAAAATTTGTTTCTATACTAATATTGTAACCATCACAGACCAAACTCCAAGTATCCCAGTCTTCCGAAAAATTAGTTTTTATAGTTCCCGAAATATCTGCCACATTAAAAATCCAACTATCCCAGTCTTCCGAAAAATTTGTGCGAATATATCCGCTTGTGCTGTCGTTTATTTCCATGTCCCAGTCGTCCCAATCTTCCGAAAAGTTCGTTTTTATCCAGCCCGTTCTTACAGGATATATTGGAGAAATTGTGTCTGTAAAAGTAGTATCTTCTGCATACGGGTCTATACGATTATTATGATTATTGTTACCGTCGGGGAAATAAACATCATCATTATAACAAGACATTAAAAATACTGAAATTATAGATAATAGAAGCAAGTGTTTCATCTGTTTCAAATTTATTTATTAATCATACCCTTGTTTGCGAATGATTTATATTGCGTTAGCTATATAATTGTGAGAACAATCACCCCGAATGGGTGTTTAATTTGTTAAAATTAATCTTTTCTATCAACAAAGTAACCAAAAAACATTCTAAAAAGCAAGTTTTGATTTAATATTTTAACTAAAAACTTAATTTTTTTATGTATTGTAAAGTTAATTTTAAACTTTGAAACAAATAATTTTAGATTAAAAAATTACAAAAAAATGAAAGCCCTAAATAAAAACAATTTTGGTGCAGAAATAAAGCATCAAAATATAATTTAAGAGGTTTAAGTATTTAAAATTTGAGGTAAATCTATCAATCCCGCAGCTTTATGAAGGGAGTCATTAGTTCTATCAAGACAAAGAATGATGTTTGCGGTTAGAGTTTGTATCATTTTTCAGTAATTTTTTGTGTGAAGCGTATGTGAAACATTTGTTCAAAAAATACTAAAATATTACTCTATATGTTAAAATAAAAAACTATTATTCCATTAAAAGTAAAAAGATTAGAACAAATTGCTCTAATCTTTTTTAGTTTCGGCTCTTCATCTTGGACTTGAACCAAGGACCCTCTGATTAACAGTCAGATGCTCTAACCAACTGAGCTAATGAAGAAGTTTTTGTCTCTCCTTTTCTTTAAAAAGACTTTGCAAAAGTAAAATCTTTTTTTTTATAAAAAAATTTTTTTTCAAAAAAAATAGATATTTTTTATATTATTTTCCTAAATATTTGTTGTTTAATTATTTATAAATCAAAAAAAATATAGGTTTGGAACTTAAATAAAGATATTGTAATTTTACAACTTATTATTTAGGCAATTTACTAATAATTATAGAATAAAAAGCATTAATTTTATCTGTAATTATTACACCAAAATAATCTATAACAAAAAAACAAACTTATACATATAAACAACCAAACAAATGAATAACTTATTAATAGTAGGGAGTGTAGCTTTTGATGCTATAGAAACTCCTTTTGGAAAAACAGATAAAATACTTGGCGGAGCAGGGACATATATTGGACTTTCTGCTGCAAATTTTGATATAAAATCAAATATTATTTCTGTTGTGGGAGGCGATTTTCCCGAAGAGCATTTCAAATTACTACAAAATCATGGAGTTGATACTTCTGGTATTGAAATAATTAAAGATGAAAAAACTTTTTTCTGGGCAGGAAAATATAGAAACGACATGAACACTCGTGATACTCTTGCTACCGAATTAAATGTGCTGGAAAAATTTGCCCCCAAAGTATCAGACAGCTACCAAAATGCAGACGTTCTAATGCTCGGAAATCTTGCTCCAACAGTGCAAAGCAGCGTTATAGACCAAATGAAAGTTCGCCCAAAACTAATTGTTATGGACACTATGAATTTTTGGATGGACGTAATGCTACCCGAACTAAAACACACAATAAGCAAGGTAGATGTGCTGGTTATCAACGATGAAGAGGCTCGCCAACTTTCTGGTGAATACTCACTTGTTGCTGCTGCTCAAATTATATTAGAAATGGGACCAAAATATCTAATAATAAAAAAAGGCGAACACGGTGCTTTGCTTTTTGATAAAAACAATACATTTTTTGCCCCAGCCCTTCCTCTAAAAGAAGTATTTGACCCAACAGGAGCGGGTGATACTTTTGCAGGAGGATTTTGTGGATACCTTACTTGCACCAACGATTTTTCTTTTGAAAACATGAAAAATGGAATTATTGCAGGTTCGGCTCTTGCTTCGTTTACCGTAGAAAAATTTGGAACAGAACGAATAGAAAATTTAGATAAAGAAGAATTTAAAGGACGAATTCAAACATTTATTGACCTTGTGGCTTTTAACTATCCCACAAAATAATTTTATTTTTAAAAATTAAGTTTCTATTCCTGAATGATATATCAAGAATAGAAACTTTTTTTTAATATAAATTTAATTTCCCTAAAAATACTGGTTTTACTGTAATTGGATTGTTAGAAATTCCAAGATTATTTAAAGAAGAGAGTTTTTCAAATTCTACAGGAATTTGAGATAAATTATTGTTACAAAAATTCATTTCTGTGCATTTATTTAATTTTGAAATCTCATCTGGCAAGGCAGTAAGTCTGTTGTTAGAAATATCTATCAAAATAATTTCAGATAAATTTCCAATTGTGGTTGGGAGTGTTTTTAATTTGTTTTTGTAAAGATATAAAAATTGTAATTTTCCCAAACTACCAATAGATGCAGGTAGCTTTTGCAAACTATTATTTGCTAATCGCAGCTCTTTCAAGTTAGAGAGAGACGAAATATTAGCAGGAAGCTCTCCAATTTTATTATCGTCTAAGCCCAATTTTATAAGATTTGTAAAATTAAAAACTTGAACAGGAAAATTAGAAAAATTATTATTATCTAAATACAAAATTTCCAATTTTTTAAGGTTTCCAAAATCTACCGGAAAACTTGCAAGATTATTTTTACCTAAATCCAATTCAAGCAATTCTGGCAGCTCGCCAAGTTCTGGTGGCACAGAAGAAATATTATTTTCGGAAAGAATAAATATTTGCAATTTTTTCAACTTCCCTACGTTAGGAGGTATTGTGGTTAATTTATTGCGTGAAACACTAAAAATTTCTAAATTTGTAAGACTTCCAATATCTGCAGGCAAACTGGTTATTTTATTTCCATCTAAATACAACTCTTTCAGATTTTTAAGTTTACCAATTTCTGCCGGCAAGCTGGTTAGATTATTATCGTATAAATACAAAATTTCTAAATTTGACAGTTTTGCAATATCTTCGGACAGATTAGAAATATTTTGTCCTTGCAGGTCTAATATTTTTACATTTTTAGAATCTGCAACAGCATCGCTTATAGAAGTATAGGTTTGCGAAAAAACTTGTGTTTGAACAAATACTGCAAATATAAGAAACGATATTATTGTTGTTATTTTTTTCATAGTAGAAAATATATATTAAATTAATTATTAAACTTTTAAAAATCAAATTTTGTTCCAAACCGTTCAAAAAAGTATTTTTTCATAATACATTTTTTTTTACTTAATTTGGAAAATAATATTTAGACACAAATAAACTATAATATACTTATTTAAAACATGATACAAAACAAATCTATATTAACACAAAATAGTAATATTGATATTTTTTCGGATAATTATTCAGGAATAGACCCAATAAAATATTTTGTTCAATTATATAATGATATTCCAAATCATTATTCTGCTTATTTTAGAATAAATATTTCTGATGCTCTTGCAAATTTGAAAAAGAAATACAAGCTAAAAGATGAAAACTTTATTTTTAAACACGAATACGCCAAAGATAGCAATATTTATCGGGTAGATAAAAATATGTCGTCGTATTTTATTAACGTGGATAATGAAATAATGTTACTTATTAATAATTATAAAGCAACTTTTTATTACAGCAATAATATTAAATTTTTTGAAATAAAAGATATAATAAAAAATATAGACCCAGAAGAACAACGAAAAACGTCTAAAGACCCATTTTTTTCTATGATAATATTTTCTGGAACTTCGGATTCTGGCTACGAGCTTAAAAATTTTGATATAAAACCCAACAAATTAAAAATAGAGGATAATTACAACAACGATTTTGTGCCAGTAAACAAAAAAATTATTAATTTTTTGAAAGAAGATCAAAAAACAGGCTTAGTATTATTACACGGTAAGTATGGAACAGGTAAAACATCTTACATAAAGCATTTGATGTCTCAAGTAAAAAAGCGTTTTATATTACTGCCACAAAGCATGCTATCTACAATCTCTAATCCAGATTTTTTCTTATTTCTATCGGAATATAAAAACTCAGTATTGATATTAGAAGATTGTGATAGTCTGATAGTTGGAGCTTCTGCAAAAGATAATCCGCTAACACATTTTTTGAGTTTGGCCGAAGGACTTTTGTCGGAAACGTATAATTATAAAATTATCTGCTCGCTAAGTGCAAGCAGTCGTCAGATAAACGAAGATATTATTAGAAAAAGCAAACTTGTTGTTAGCTACGAATTTAAAGAACTTGCAAAAGAAAAAGCACAAAAACTTAGCAACACCTTTGGCTCAAAAGATATTATTGACAAGCCTACAATTTTGTCGGAAATTTATAATAAAAAAGAGAAGGATTTGGGTAATTTTAAAGAAAAAAAACTCGGATTTAATTCATAATAATTTTAAATTTATAAATATGAAATCTTTTTTGAGTCTTGGAAGTAATCTGGGCAATAGAAAGTTAAATATTTCTATTGCAATAAAAAATTTAGAAACCGTAGGCAAAGTTGTTCGTTCTTCACAAATATACGAAACTGAGCCTTGGGGCTTTGATGCTGAAAATAATTTTTTCAATTCGGTTGTTATTTTTGAAACAGATTTAAAGCCCCAAGAATTGCTTGCTGAAATAAAAAAAATTGAAAAAAAAATGGGGAGAATAAAAACTCAACAGAATTATGAGTCAAGAATTATTGATATAGATATAATTTTTTACAACAATTTTATTTATCAAAGCAAAGAACTTACTATTCCTCATAAGTTTGCACACAAAAGAGATTTTGTGTTAGAGCCTTTGAATGAATTAGTTCCAACTTACATTCACCCTGTATTTAACTTAACAATTAGTGAGCTTCTTTATAATTTAAAATCGTCTCAAATGGGTGTGCAAGTTCAATGATGTTTTTTATCCTTGAACTTGTTTTACTACTTCTGCAATTCCTTGCTTAAAATCTGTTTTTGCTTTCCAGCCGTAGCTGTGTAGTTTGCTTACATCAAGGAGTTTTTGTGGTGTGCCGTCTGGTTTGTTGCTGTTCCAGTTTATTTTTCCTTCAAAACCAATTATTTTTTGTATTATTTCGGCAAGTTCTTTTATTGTTTGGTCTGTTCCAACTCCTATATTTATGTGTGTGTTTCTAATTTCGGGAGAAGTTATAGGGTATTTTGGATTTTCTACACCAAATTCATTTTTCAGAATATCTTTAAAATCAACATTTTCCATAAGAAAAACGCAAGCATCTGCAAGGTCGTTGGAGTGTAGAAATTCTCTGCGAGGTGTTCCTGTTCCCCAAAGTTCTATTGAGGTTTGGTTGTTATTTTTTGTAATTCCGTATTTTTCTAAAATATTTAAAATTTCGGCTTCCGACGAATTTTCGTTTACTTTTTCAATCGGATTTTTTTTCAAATCTTTTTTTATTGCTTGCCAATTATTATCCATCAGGCATTTAGCCAAGTGCATTTTTCTGATAATTGCGGGCAAAACATGTGATTTTTCTAAATCAAAATTATCATTTTCTCCGTAAAGATTTGTTGGCATTACGGAAATAAAATTTGTTCCATATTGCAGATTAAAGCTTTCCATTGTTTTTATGCCTGCAATTTTTGCGATAGCATAAGGTTCGTTTGTGTATTCTAATTCACTGGTTAGCAGCGAGTTTTCTGTCATTGGTTGCGGAGCGTGTTTTGGGTATATGCACGAACTTCCGAGGAATAGCATTTTTGCATCGTATTTGTAGCAGGCATAAATTATGTTATTTTGTATCATCAAATTTTGATAGATAAAATCGGCTCTGTATGTGTTGTTTGCAACAATTCCACCAACTTTTGCGGCTGCAAGAAATACATATTTTGGTTTTTCTTTTTCAAAAAAATCAAGGGTTGTTTGCTGATTAGTAAGGTCGTATTCTGGGTAGCTTGTTGTTACAAAATTATTGTATCCTTTGCTTTTTAAATTACGCATTATTGCACTGCCTACCAATCCATTATGTCCTGCTATATATATTTTATCCGTTTTTATCATTACAAATTTTCTTTAATTTTGCTTGCTATTTTTTCAAATTGCTCTTTGGATAGTTTTAATTTTGGCGAATTTATACAAACATCACTTTCTTTTTGAAAAGGAATAAGATGAATGTGAGCGTGAGGCACTTCTGTTCCAAGCACCAGCACTCCTACCCTTTTGCAAGGAATTGCTTTTTCTACTGCCTTGGCTATTTTTTTTGCAAAAACATTTAATCCTGCAAGAGTTTGGTCGTCTAAATCGTAGATATAATCTACTTCTTTTTTAGGAATAACAAGTGTGTGCCCTTCTACTATTGGAAAAATATCAAGAAATGCGTAATAATTTTCGTCTTCTGCTATTTTATAAGATGGAATTTCGCCATTAATTATTTTTGAAAATATTGATGCCATTTTTTTAGATATATTTTTTTATTAGAATCCAATTTCCATTACTTCAAATTCTATTTCGCCTGTTGGGATTTTTATTTTTGTGGTGTCTCCAACTTTTTTGCCCAATAAGCCTTTTGCTATTGGAGTTTGTATAGATATTTTGCCTTGCCTAACGTTTGCTTCGTTGATAGGCACTAAGGTGTATTCCAATATTTTGTTGGTTGTTAGGTTTTTGAGTTTCACTTTGTTCATTATAGTAATTGAGTCTGTTCCAAGTTGCGATTCGTCTATAATTCTGGCATTTCTCACTTTATCTTGAAGTTGAGCTATTTTCATTTCAAGCATTCCTTGTGCTTCTTTTGCGGCATCGTATTCGGCGTTTTCAGATAAGTCTCCTTTGTCTCTTGCTTCTGCTATTTGTTGCGAAATACTGGGACGTTCTACACTTGTTAAGTGTTCTAATTCTTTTTTCAGGCTTTCTAATCCTTCTTTTGTTACATATACTATTTCTGACATGGTTTAATTTATTTGATTTTAATTATTGTTTTATTAATGATAATTGGATTTGAATTATTGTCTAAAAAAGCATTAATCAAATTTACAACTACTTATAAAATAAATACTTTATGAGCAGATACTATTTTATTATTATTATTAGCCCTGTATAAAATACAATAGTTTGATAAGTTATTAGATAAAAAATTATACCTAAAAACTTATCAAACTATTAAATAAATAATCTGCTTTTATTGTAAACAGTTTAGTATTAAATTTATTTTGCAAAGATAAGTAAAAAAATCATTTTAACAAAAAAAAATCTTATAAATCTTGTTATAAAGCTAATAAATAAGTATTTAGTTTTTTTGATGCAGCAAATAAAGTAAAATATTGTTTACAGAATACACAAATTCTAACCAAGACTACTCAAATACTAATTATTTGCATTTTTATTTGGTAGATAATTTAAAAGATGTAGTTTTGCAAACTTTTTGAATAAAAAAAATATTAAAGTATTAATTATTAATCAAATAAGTAAAATTGTAATGAAAAATATAATTATAATAAGTATAACATTAATTAGTTTTGTTCTGTCAGGGAACATTTTAAGTTCACAAATTTCGCCGAAGAAGGAGAAGCAGAAAAATTACATAGACACCCTAAAAAAATGGGAGGCAAATTATGAGATGACTATTGAGTATATAAAAGAGCATGAGGGGTTTAACAACGGAAGGGCATATACTTGTGCGGCAGGTTATACAACAATTGGTCATGGTCATGTGGTTAAGGAGAATGAGTATTTTCCAGAAAAAATTTCTCGTGAATATGCAGATAGGCTTGTTCGTCAGGATTTTAATATGGCTTTAAAATTAGTTGAGATGTATTCTCCTAATATTCATGGTAATAAAAAATTGGCTATTGCACATTTTGTGTATGCCAAAGGTATTGGAAATTATTTGAAAAGTTCTCTAAAAACCAAGGTGGATAATAACGAACCTATTGATGATGAGATTGTTAAATGGTGTCATTATAGAAATAAAAATGGCAAAAGGGTTAGAAGTCAATATTCTTACGAAATAAGGCTTTGGGAGTTAAAAATGTATAACTCTTAGTTTTTAAAGTTCACTTATAACCTCTTCTAAATGTATGCCTCGTGAGCCTTTTATTAGAATATTTTTACCTGCAATTTTATGTAATTGCAGGTATTTTTTTAGGTCTTTTACGTTCTCAAAAGTGCTAAATTTATTTATTTTAGAAAATTCTTTCCCTATTAAAAATACATCTCTATAGTTAAATTTTTCAATTAAGTCAATTATTTTATTATGCTCATTTACAGATTCTTTACCAAGCTCTAACATGTCTCCAAGTATAAGTGCTTTTTCTGTTGCTTCTATATTATTAAAATTTTCTATTGCAACCTGCATACTACTTGGATTGGCGTTGTATAGGTCTAAAATTAAAGTGTTGTTTTGGGTTTGTAAGAGTTGCGAACGATTGTTGGTAGGCTTATAATTTTCTATTGATTTAATTATTTTAGATATTTCTATTTTGAAAAAAAATCCGAAAGAAATTGCAGCAAGTATGTTTTCCAAGTTATATTTTCCAACAAGTTGAGTTTTAATATTGTATAATGTGCAATCTTTTGTTAGTTGAATATTTAAAAATGGAGTTTGACTAACAAAACGCCCAAAAGTGTCGGCAGGTTTTGTTGTTGCATAAGTCTGAATATCAATATCTTTTATGTGTTTTTTTAGAATTTTATTATCTATATTTGTAAATATTGTTCCTTTGTTTTTTTTTATATACCTGTAAAGTTCTGTTTTGGTTTGCACAACGCCTTCAAATGAGCCAAACCCTTCAATATGAGCAATTCCAACGTTTGTAATAATGCCATAATTTGGTTCGGCAATTTTGCAAAGAAAATCTATTTCGCCAATATGATTTGCTCCCATTTCCACAATTCCTATTTCTGTTTTGGCAGTCATAGAAAGCAAAGTTAAAGGCACACCAATATGATTATTGAAATTTCCTTGTGTTGCAAAAGTCTGATATTGCGAAGATAAAACACTGTTTATTAGCTCTTTGGTTGTTGTTTTTCCGTTAGTTCCGGTTATGCCTATTATGGGAATATTTAATTGTCGTCGATGGAAATTTGCAAGCTCTTGAAGTGCCACTAAAGTATTGTTTACCAATATAGTCTTACCTTCAATATTAAATTCGGCTTGGTCAATTATTGCATATTTTGCTCCATTTTCTAAAGCATTTTTGGCAAATTTATTTCCATTAAATTTTTCGCCACTTAAGGCAAAAAACAATGAATTTTCTTGAATTTTTCTACTATCTGTAGATATTTTAGGGTGTTTTTTAAATATTTCGTATAACTTGCTTGTTTGCATTTTTTATTGATTATTACTTAATTCTGAAATTCTGTTTGTAGCAATTTGATAATAAGTATCGTCTGTTGTTGCATAGTATAAATAATTATTATAGCAAGTAATTGCGTCTTCGGTTTTTCCCAACAAATCGTTGCATTCAGCTTCTTTAAATAGTGCATAAAGATTATCGGAGTCGTAAAGCAAAACTGTTTGAAAATCTAATATAGCAGAATCGTAATCTTTTAATTGCATGTGAGTTGCACCTCTACTATTTAGCGAATAATAATAAGATTCGTCTAATTCTATACTTTTAGTTAGGCTTTCAATGGCTTTATCATATTTTTTTTGCTGATAATATACTTTCCCCATTCCGTCGTATGCTCTGTTATATTCTGGTGCAATTTCTGCAGACTTGTTATAAAATTTTAATGCAAAATCTAATTTTTCTAATTTTTCGTAGGCAAATCCAATATTAAAAGCTGCATATTGGTCGGTAGGATTTAATTCTAATGCTTTTTCATTATCAGTTATTGAAATTTCATATTGCTCATTTTCAATATATAAATATCCTCTCCAAAAATATGCTGGCGAATATTCTGGATTATTTTTAATTTCGTTACTACAAGATTCTATTGCAATAGGAAGCTGTCCGTTATAATAATATGCTTTTGAAAGATAATAATATGCCTTTTTGGCTTGAGGATTATTGTTAATAAATACATACAAGTCATTTATTGCTGTTTGATAATCTTCTTGTTTATAAATTGCAATTCCTTTATAAAAATATGCAGAATCGTAATTTGGTTCATAATAAAGCAAATCTTCAAAAGAATAAATTGCTGTATAATAATCATTTAATTCAAATTCTGTTTTTCCTTTGTAAAACAATGCGTCTAAATTTTTGTAGTCATAAGCTAATGCCATTTCAAAATTAGATAATGCTTGCTCGTAATTTCCTGCATTAAAATCAGCCAAGCCTACATCAAAATATTCTATGGCAACAAGGCTGTCTTCCGACGACGCACTTTCATTGTTGTATCTTTTACTATCCTGTTCGGCAAGGTTTTCTATCTTTTTTATAATTTCTTCAAACTCAAAATCTGTATTTATTAATTTATGGCCATTTTCTTTTCCAACTGTATAATAGCTAAGTAAATAAGCTAATAGAATAACAAATAATACTGTAAAAAACTTTTTCATAAGTAATAGTTTAGTTATTTTTTGATTTTTATAAAATTTCTATAAAGAAAGCATTTTAGTCTGCTCTTTAAATTAAAGTGTAAATATAATAATTAATCTGGAATTTTCAATAAAAAAAGACATAAATAATCATGTCTTTTTGTCATGCTTTATAGTTAGTTGTTTAAATAGCTTATTTATAGCACATAAAAAAAGACTCTCATTTCTGAGAGCCTTTCGTCTTTCCATACGCACCTCCTTTATTCTTTAGGGTTTTCAACTACAATATAACTCATCTTATCCAGATGTTTTTCTTCTACTATTCTTACTTCCTTGCCTTTAAGCATTGCTCTTGCCCAAGTATTCAACTTAGTATTTCTTTCCGGCAACTTTGTGTCCGACGAAAATGGGAGCTTAATTTTAATTGTTCTCATAATAAATTGTTTTAATAAATTTTAACTCATAAATAGATAGACTTCAAAAAATATAATTAGACCTATCTGTTATCTAATTACACTGCAAAAATAATATAAAAATATTTAACCACCAAATTTTTTGACAAGTTTTTTTCACAAAAAGTCAAATAAACTGTATTTTTATATATCTGACATTATTTCATGTTATATTTTTACATCAAAAAAGCAGGCTAAAAGCCAAACAAAACAACCATTTATTTTAAAAAAATATAAATTTTATATAAAAATGATAATAATAATAAAAAAATAAAAAAATATGTATTTTTTTTCAATATTTTAAACATTTGATAATAAAATGATTAAAAAATGGAATATTTTTAATATGCTGTAATTAAGTTTTTTGTAAAAAACATAAATTTCAATAGCTTTTTATAACTAAATTTATTTATATATTTCCTTTTTTTAGAAACCAAAAAATTATAGTTTTGTAGAAAATTTTATAAATTGGAAAAAATCCATGTCCATAAAAACGATAATTTAAGTTACATCACTCATTTTTAATTTATGTTAAAAAATATCAGTATTTTAGTTATTACAAGCCTATTACTTTACTCTTGTAGTTCAAACAATCCGAAAGAAATAAATGACGAAAAAAAAGACAGCACAAAAATTACGGAAGAAAAAATTGAAGAAATAGATTCGTTCTTATATGCTTTTGAGCAAATTAAAAACGACTCGCTAATGTCGGCAGCATCTATTAGTATTTATATTTATGATGATTCCTTACAAGAAGTAGTTTTTGAGCACAATCCAAATCTTACATTAATTCCAGCCTCTACAATGAAATTAGTAACAACTGCAACAGCCTTAGAAATACTTGGTTCTGGGCGTAATTTTAGCACAACGGTTCAATACAGCGGGCAAATTATTGACGGACACATTTTAGACGGAGACATATATATAAAAGGTGGAGGCGACCCTGGCTTAGGTTCAAAATATTTTAAAAATACTTATGGGAGTTTTATTTCTAAATGGGCAAATTCCATTCTATCCTTAGGAATAGACTCAATAACAGGCAGAGTGATTGCTGATGCCAGAATTTTTAGCTTAGAATATGTGCCAACAACTTGGAGCTATGGCGAAACTGGAGACTACTATTGCACGGCAGCGTCGGGTTTGTCGGCATACGACAATAGATATGAACTAACATTTTATGGAAATAACAAAAACATTTTGAAAGGAACAAAAAACAATTTGAAACCATTTATTCCAGATTTTTATTTTGAAAACAAAACAACTGTTGTTTCAGGAAAAAAACAAGCTGTATATTTTTTAGGCGAGCCATACAGCCACAAGCGAATATTGAAGGGAAATATTCCTGTTGGGAATAAATCTTATTCGTTAGAAGCGTCTATTCCAGACCCGCCGTATCTTCTTGCATATCAGCTAACCGAGAAACTGAAAAATTCTGGTGTAAAAATTGGAAATAAACCAAACACACTAAGACGATTAAAATATGAAAACGATTCTGTTTACAAATATGCAATTTCGCAAAAAAGAACAGCAATTATTTCGCAATATTCACCATCTGTAGCATCTATTGTTGGAGTTACTAATAGGGTTAGCAACAACTTATTTGCCGAACACCTATTAGCTCACATGGGTTTGAAAAAATATGGAATAGGAGATGCCGAAGCTGGCACGAAGGCTGTTGTTCTTTTTTGGAAAAATAAAGGTTTAGATATAAGAGGTATGAATATTTATGATGGTAGCGGAATTTCACGTTATAATTCTCTAACTGCAAAACAGTTAGTTTCAGTAATTCTATATATGAAAGATAGTAGCAAAAACTTTAACACTTATTATAACTCCTTAGCAATATCAGGAAAAAGTGGCACACTAAGAAGTTTTTGCGATGGAACAGATGCCGAAGGAAAAATTAAGGCAAAAAGCGGAACAATGTCAAGAGTAAGAAGTTATGCAGGTTTTGTAGAAACCAACTCCGGACGCAATTTAATTTTTGCATTCACAATAAATAACTATAGTTGCCACACATCTGAAACAAAAATTATGATGGAAAACTTTATGACCAAACTTGTAGAATACAGATAATTGGAATAAATAAAATTAAGAAAAAACAAAAATTAACTTTTATATTAGTTTTAATTTTATATCTTTGTTTAAAAAAATTAGAACATATAAAAAACAAATTACGAAAAACAAAAAATGGACAACAAACAAATAAGAATAAAATTTAATAAACTAAATAATCTTTTATTAAATCAAAAAATAGCTGAATCAATAATTCTTTTAAAAGAATTAATAAAAGAAGATAAAAATTCAGAGCACAAAAATGAATTAGAAAAACACTCTGAAACATATAAATATTTATTAGAATATTTTAAGCAAGGCGTAGAAGACCCCTACCGAGAAAAAATACACGAAGATATTATAAAATCACTTTTGAACCTAACAGATAAAGTTAAAGAATCTATTTCGGCACAAAATTTAAGTCTAAAAACTTACGAATGGAAACGTAAAAAAGATAAGTATGCCTTAAAAATAACTTCGGAGACCAACAAATTATTAAATACAAAATCTGAAATTGAAGATGACAATAGCATGAAAGAACGCTTGGTAAATATCCGAAATATTTTCATAGCACTTTGGTTTACAGAAAAATATACAGAAGCAGAAAGCATAAGCGTTAAAGATTTTTTCTTATCAGAAAATATTTACTGGGACGAAAAAGCTCTTGCCATAAGTGCAATAAATCTAAGCCTGTTCAAAAACTTTGATGCCCGAAAAATAGACCTTCTTTTAGATATTTTTAAAGACAACGAAGACAGAATTTGGCAAAGAGCATTAGTTGGCCTAATTATTTCGTTATATTTATACGAAAAAAGAATACAATTATACCCCGAACTTATAGAAAAAATAAGTAGCATAAAAGAAATAAGCAAAGCCGACGAAAAAATACAACACGTAATTCTGCAACTTATCAAAACCAAAGAAACAGAAGATATTGTTAAAAAATTCAGAGAAGAAATTCTACCAGAAGTAGTTAAAATACAGCCCCGAATTAACGACAAATTAGACTTAGACGAAATAATTTCCGAAAGTCTTATAGAAGATGAAAACCCAGACTGGGAAAATATTTTTGGAGAAGATTCTGCCGACCTTGTGAACAAAATGGAAGAATTTTCCATGATGCAAATGGAAGGAGCAGATGTGCTAATGAGTGCATTTTCTCAACTTAAAGATTTTAATTTCTTTTACGACATAATAAATTGGTTTACACCATTTTATAAAGAAAATTTAGAAGTAAAAAGACTATTTAAAAATCATATAGAAAATACAATTAAAGAATTTGACTCAGATAAATTTTTAGAACAATTCGAAACATCGTCATACATGTGCAATTCAGATAAATACTCATTCTGTTTGAATTTAGAACGAATGCCAGACCCCGAAAAAAAAATGGTTCTCAATCTTTTTAACATGCAAATAGACTCCATAAGCGAATTAGACGAAACCGAAAACTTGTCAGACGAACTTGGCGGCGAACAACAGACCATAACCCAATATATACAAGACCTTTACAGATTTTTTAAACTATACAAGGATAAAAAAGAATTTGAAGATATTTTTAATTTGAAATTTGATATTTATAAAAAAGATTTTTATAACTTAATTATAAAAAAAGATTATGTTATCCATAACATTGCCGAACTATATTTTGAGAAAAAATACTACGACGAAGCAATTCAATCTTTTAAAAAAATATTAGAACAAGAACAAGGAGAATCTGTTTTTTACGAAAAAATAGGATATTCATACCAAAGACTACTTGACTATGAAAATGCACTTGATAATTATCACAAGGCAGAACTATTTGACGTTAATACTAAATGGATTAATAAAAAAATTGCATTCTGTAATTTAAAATTAAATAATTACGAAAAAGCATTAGAACATTATTTAAAGGCAGAAAAAGAAGATTCAGAAGATCTTCACACTCAAACAAATATAGGGCACTGCTATCTGCATTTAGAAAATTATGAACAGGCTCTTAAACACTACTTTAAAGTAGAATTTTTTGCACCCTCTAATATTAAAGTAATGAGACCAATAGCTTGGTGCTCTTTATTAGAAGGAAAAATAGAGCAAGCAATAAAATATTATAATAAGTTATTAGAAAAAGAAGCAACAAAATACGACTATATGAATTTAGGACATTCATATTTTTGCAAAGGAATGAAGGAAGAAGCTATAAAATACTATAAAAAAAGTTTAGGAAAATTTGAAGACCTAACTAAATTTATTAAAGAATTTGAAGAAGATAAGCATCATATTCAAAAACAAGGAATTAATGAATTTGACATAAAACTAATGTTAGATTTAATTCTAACTAATTAAAACTTGAAAAATATTTTTGTAAAAAAGTCATTAATATTTTTGAATAAAAAAAAATTATATTAATTTTGCATTTCTAAATTTAAAACATACAAACACATCGGAATACACATTCCATAAAAAATTTATACCATGATAATTGTTTCAGTAAAAGACGGAGAAAACATAGAAAGAGCTCTCAAAAGATTTAAAAGAAAATTTGAGAAAACCAGAGTAATGAAAGAAATTCGTGCGAGAAAAGTATATAAAAAACCATCGCAAGCAAACAGAGAAATGATGAGCAAAGCTGTTTATATTCAGCAACTTAAAAGAGAAAATGACGAGGTATAGAACTCAAAATTTAAATTTGATTTTTGTTTCATAAATTTTTTTTGTGCCATAATCACATTGTGATTATGGCTTTTTTTGATATATTGACTTTTATAATACGTTAGTATCTAATAAAAATAATCAATGAAAGGCATAAAAATAACTACATTAAAAACAGCCAAAAAAGTTCCCTTTGATTTAGAAGGAAAAATAATGTTTGGAAATTCAAATGTAGAAATAATACATCTTACCCTAAAACCTGCCGAAAAACTTGATATTCACACAAATCCTACGGACGTAATTTTTTATGTTTTGTCGGGCAAAGGAACACTTTTTTATAATAATGAAAAAATTGAAGTTTCCGAAAACTCTTGTTTTGAAATAAAAAAAAATATAGAACGAGGATGGAAAAATTCAACTAATTATGAACTAAAAATTCTTGTAGTAAAACAACTTTAATTAATAAAAAAATAACACTTTACAAAAATGAAATATCTTGGAAAAATTAACATAATGCCACTAAAAGCATTATTAGACCCACAAGGAAAAGCTGTTAATAAAAACATGGAAAACATTGGCTTTAAAACAATTTCGGAGGTAAGAATAGGCAAACATATAGAAATAAAACTTGAAGCAGAAGACCAAAAAGAAGCAGAAAAATTGGTAGATGAAGCTTGTAAAAAAATATTATCCAATGCAGTTATGGAAAGCTACGAATTTACAATAGAAGAGTTATAAATTGAAAAAAAAATTCTTAAATATTTTAAAAATACTTGGTTTTATTTCTATTGGTGTTTTTTTATTTTGGATAGTTTACCGAAAACAAGATATAAACGAAATAAAAAATGCACTTTTACAAGCTGATTTAAAATGGGTTATACTTTCAATCTTCTTTGGGCTTCTTAGTCATTTAAGCAGAGCAATACGCTGGAAAATATTAATAAAACCATTAGGATACAGTCCGAAAATTAAAAATTTATTTTTTTCGGTGATGGTAATGTATTTAACTAATCATGCAATACCTCGCTCGGGAGAAATTGTGCGTTGCGGAATTGTAGATAGATACGAAAAAATACCATTCACAAAATTGCTTGGAACGGTTATAGCAGAGAGAGTTGTAGATATAATTATGCTTGCAATTCTTACACTAATTGTATTTTTTACACAATACTCAGTAATTTTAGATTTTGTAAATAACAACCCTCAGATAATTAAAAATATATCAAAAATTTTTAATTCAACACCTCTGATTGTAGGAATAGCACTCTTAGGAATTTCATTTTTAGCAGTTTTATTTGTTTTTAGAAAAAAAATTCAAAAAACAAAATTATATAAAAAAATAGAAGAAACAATAAAAAGTTTTATTGTAGGTTTTAGAACAATTATATTATTAAAAGAAAATAAAATAGCATTTATATTGCACACAATATTTATTTGGGCAATGTATTTTATAATGATATACACTGTTTTTATGTGCTTTGAAGACACAAGAAATTTGTCTATAATGACAGGTTTAACAATCTTTGTTCTAACAGCTTACGGAATAGTAGTTCCATCACCCGGAGGAATAGGCACATGGCATTTTATAGCAATAGAAACTCTATTTATTTATGGAATACCAAAAGACCCAACAGGAAACACATTTGCAATAGTAGCACATGAGTCTCAAATGATTATGTTAGTTATAGTAGGATTAATTTCTCTTATTTTACTTCCTATCTTAAACAATAAAATCCAAAAAAAATAAAATAATATTTTTCAATTTATCTTAAAAAATTACCTTTGCAAACTCTAAAATAAATATTAAATCTAAATTTTCAAAAAATGAACGACACTATGAAAAAAGCATCTCTAATTTTAAATATAATTCTTGTAGCCGCAGTAGTTTTATTATATGTAGATAGATTTGCAAATAACGGTAAAAAAAACAAAACGGATAAAAAAACAGACAATACAGAAAAAACTACAACCGAACACCCTGAAATTGTTTACGTAAATATGGACTCGCTTGTTAGTGGATACGACCTCTACAATGTATTAAGTTTAGAATTAATGCAAAAAAAACAAGGTTTTGAAACTCAACTTAATTCAAAAATGCTTTCTTACCAAAACAGAACTATGAAATTACAAGCAGACTATGAAAAGCATGTAATAACAAGTGCAAATTATCAGAAAAAAGCCGAAGCAATGATGTATGAACAACAACAAATTGCTGCTTGGCAAGAAGAAAAATCTATGGAATTAATGGAAGACGAACAAAATATGACTCTAAGAATATTAGACAGCATAATTAATGTTGTAAAAGAATATAACAAAGATAGCAAACACAAATTAGTTGTAAACAATTCTTTTGGAGGAGTATTATTATATGGAGACACAAACCTAAATATCACAGACACAATACTTAAAACCTTAAATTCAAATACAAAACAAGCCGATTTATTAGCACCAAAAGAAAATGAGGTAGAATAAGAAAACTTTATAAAAAAAACTTTCATACAAAAAAAACAACTTCACCCCCTCACAATAAAATGAGGGGGTGAATATTTTATAATAAAATAATATGAATTTTGCAACACAATATTTTAACAGATTTAATACACTACCTCCACAAATAAAAACTAAGCCAGCCCACGACTTAAATATTGTAATTGTAATACCTGCATTCAACGAACCAAATATTGTAAATAGCTTAAAATCAATTTCTAATAATACAAAATATAAAGAAAAAGTAGAAGTAATAATTGTTGTAAATTCCTCTGAAAATAACTCAAACTCGGTTAAAGAAAGAAATAAAAATACAATTATTGAAATAAATAACTTTATAAAAGAGAATAAATCTGATATAAAATTTTATACAATTTATAAACCAAACTTACCCGAAAAAACCGCAGGAGTAGGACTTGCTCGCAAAATAGGAATGGACGAAGCAATTCACAGATTTTCCCAAAACAACAATCCAGACGGAATAATCGTAAATTTTGATGCAGACACACTTTGTCAAGACAACTACATTCAAGCACTTGAAAATCAGTTTAAAAACAAACCCAAAACAAACGCCTGTTCAATACACTACGAGCATATTATTGAAGGCACAGAACATAAGCAAGAAGTTTATGATGCAATAATTTTATATGAATTATATTTACATTACTACATTCAAGCATTACGTTATATAAAATTCCCTTATGCTTATCATACAATAGGTTCAGCATTTGCAGTTAAAGCAAAAGTTTATGCAAAACAAGGAGGCATGAACACTCGCAAAGCAGGTGAAGACTTTTATTTCTTACATAAAATTATACCACTTGGCAATTTTTCTGAAATAAAAAATACAACAATTTACCCATCTCCACGCCCCTCCGACAGAGTTCCTTTTGGAACAGGAAGAGCAGTAAATATAATGCTTGACAAAAATGACAAAGAGTATTTAACCTATAATTTTAATAGTTTTTTAGTCCTAAAAAAATTATTTGAACAAATAAGCTCTCTTTTTGAACAAAATAATATTGAAACGATTAATATTAATAAAATTTTATTAGATTTTTTACGTAAAAATAATTTTGAAAAAGATCTTATAAAAATAAAAAAGAATAGCCCAAATTTAGAAATTTTCACAAAACGATTTTATGACTGGTTTAATGCTTTTAGAATACTAAAATTTTTAAATTATTCTCACGAAGATTATTTTACCAAAATACCAATAATAATAGAATCTTCAAAACTATTAAAGTTGTTAAATATCAATAATTTAGAACCAGAAGATTCTTCTAAACTCTTATTAAAATCGTATAGAAAACTACACCTTTCAAATAAATAAAAACTATGTTAAAACACATTCTTTGGGACTGGAACGGAACTCTGTTAGACGACGTATGGCTTTGCGTTGATATAATTAATGAAATTTTAGAGAAGTATAACTTAGAAAAGCTATCCATTGAAAGCTATAAAAATATATTTGATTTTCCTGTCAAAGATTACTATGCAAATATAGGGTTTGACTTTAATAAAATATCTTTTGAGAAGGTTGGAACAGAATTTATAGAAAAATACAACAAACGTGTATCTGAATGTAAACTACAAAAAGACGCAAAACATGTTTTAGAACATTTTAACTCTTGTGGCATAAAGCAATCTATTTTATCGGCAAGAGATAAAACTCAGCTGGATTTAGATTTAGAAAATTATGGTATAAAAAAACATTTCACTCACATTTCGGGTTTAGACAATCATTATGCTGCTGAAAAATTAGAAAATGCAAAATTACTTTTAAATAAAATAGAGGCAAAACCAACTGAAATACTAATGATTGGAGACACAACCCACGACTTTGAAATAGCAAAAAAACTTAAACTCAAACACATAATATTAGATATTGGACATCAATCAAAAAAAAGATTGAAAAAACTTGACGCAATAATTCATACAAATTTATATGAAATTGCTCACCCCATAATTTCTATAAGCACACAAGAGTTCTTTAATAAAAATGGAAAATAATAATAAAAAAAATACCTTTTTAGAAAAACTACACTACTTTTCTACACTTGCTTTGGTGTTTTCTTTTCCATTTAGTATGCACATTGTTAAGGTTATTATATTTTTATGGCTTTTAACTTGGTTAATACAAATAAAAAAATCAGACTTTAAAATTACTACTAATAAATTATACTTATTTACAATAGTATTTTTTTATATTTTACACCTAATAAGTTATTTCTATTCTGAAAACAGTGAACAATTTTTTAAAGTAATATTTAAATTAATTTATTTTCTTATATTTCCTTTTGTTATTCTTCTGAAAAAAGATTTATATAAAAGAAATTTTAAAAATATTCTATCCTTTTTTGTTCTTGGCAATATAACAGTTTCACTTATTTGCGTGATAAATGCTTTTTATAACTCACTCATTTTTAGCAATTCAAGTGTTATATTTAATGCTTCAATAAAACAGGAACTCGGTTTTTTCCAATCAATTAGCAATACGGGCAACTATTTTTTCTACGACCATTTTTCAATATTTCTACACCCAAGTTATTTTGCAATGTCTGTAGTGTTTTCCATTATTATTTTATTATATTTTAAAATAAATAAAAATAATGAAGATAAAAATAAGTTGCTTAAAATATTAACAAATAAATATATATTACTATTTATTTTATCTTTTCTGATAATTATTGTTTTTTTATTATCATCTAAAATAAATGTATTCGCAGTATTTATAGTTATAATTTTCATATTTTTCACATTTAAAATAAAATATAAAAATATTATTTTTTTATTAATTATTAGCATCTCAACAATATTCGTATCCTCCAACCCCCGTTTTTTGGGGTTTTTAATAAATACAACACAAATAGCTGATAAAGAAGAACATGAAATAAAATCAGCAACAAGTCGGCTATATATATGGGAGTCTGCATTTGATATTGCAAGCAAAAATTTAATTTTTGGAGTTGGTGCAGGAGATGTAATAGATGCCTTGGTAGAAAATTTTACTATAAAAAAATACGATAAACTTGTTGAAAAAAAATATAATGTTCATAACGATTTTTTAGAAACTTTTGTAAAGTTAGGAATAATTGGATTGTTTGTTTTTATTTCAATTTTTATTATTGTTTTAAAAGATTCAATTAAACAGAAAAAATACCTAACTGTTCTTTTTTTACTACTAATAATATCAAACTTTTTGGTAGAAAGCATGTTAGATAGAATTATGGGAGTTTATTTCTTCTCATTTTTCATAAATTTTTTACACCTCACTGATTATAAAAATATTATTATAAAAAAAAATATAATCAATTTTAATTTATTTTTTAAATTCAAAAATATTATTACTTTTTTAATTGCAATAATAATTATATTATCAATTATTAATATTAAAATAATAACCAAAAAAGAAGAAATAAAGAAAGTAAGCGAAAAAAACTCCCACTTAGATAATCCTGTTGTTAGAATATTTACATCAAAATTATATAACTTAATAGATAATAAAAATTTATGGAATCAAAAAATGTATTGGCAATTGCCTGAAAATGATAAAAATACAGCAATACCATTCAAATTAAAAAATATAGAACAGGGGAGTTATAGGCTGTATTCTATTATAAAATATTATAAAAATGATAGCTCAGTAAATTCAAGAATAACAATAAAGGCAAACTATACAGATAATTCTTTTGACTTAAAAAGTAATTATTCCGTAATTAAAAATGACGAATGGATTTACTACGAAATTAATATAAAAACAGATACTTTGAAAGAATTAGAAAGTATATCTGGCTGGATTTTAGACCATAGCAAAACCAACGGACAGAAACATGTTACGGTTAAATATATTGGACTGATAAAAAATGATTAGATTAATAAAAAAATATATAAATAAATCTGAATTTACAAAAAATGCACTAACTCTTGTAACAGGAACTACAATAGCACAAATTTTGCCAATTGCTATTTCTCCTATTCTTACACGAATATACTCCCCCGAAGATTTTGGAGTCTTAGCAGTATTTATGTCAATCGTAATAATCTTTGGAACAATAGCTAATGGAAGATACGAACTTGCAATAATTTTACCAAAAGAAAAATCTGATGCCATAAATATTTTCATACTTGGACTTATTATTTCTACAACATTTAGCATTTTTCTATTTATTATTACAATTATATTTCATAATAAAATTTTATTGCTTATAGGCAACGAAGCCCTGTCTTTTTGGATATATATTATTCCGTTTGTTGTTTTTATGTTTGGACTTTTTAATATGCTTAATTTTTACAATACTCGTATAAAAAAATATAAATCAATTGCACAAGCAAAAGTATTAAAATCTATTGGAATGGTAGCCATACAACTTGGTTTATTTTTTACAAAAAATGGAGTAATTGCCTTGCTTACAGGCTATTCTATGTCAAATATTTTTGGGAATATAAAATTACTAACAAATATTACCAAAGATAAAGAATTACTGAAAAAAATTAATAAAAACGATATTAAACACCTTGCCAAAAGATATATTCGTTTTCCCAAATTAACTCTTCCTGCAACTTTGGCAAATAAACTTTCAAGCGATTTAATAAATATCTTAATATCAACGGTTTTCAGTGTTTCAACTCTTGGATTTTATTCGCTTGCAAACAGGATTCTTGCAGTGCCAAGCTCGTTTATTGGAGCATCGGTAAGCCAAGTTTTTTTGCAAGAAGCAACCGACGAAAAAAAGAAAACAGGTGTAGCAATAAAAACATTTAAAAATGTTGTTATAAAATTAACTGCAATAGCTCTACCCTTTTTTACACTAATATTTTTTATTTCAGAATGGCTATTTGCTTTTGTTTTTGGAGAAGAGTGGAGAATTGCAGGCTCTTATGCTAAGATAATTACGCCACTTTTATTAATTCGCTTTGTGGTAGCTCCTGTTTCTGTAAGTCTCAGTATTTTTGAAAAACAACATATCTCTTTGTTGTGGCAAATTGGTTTATTTATTCTTGCCTTAGGCAGTCTCGCATTTTCTTTTTATTCCGACTTGGCTTTCTATCATTTTTTATATATTTTTGTTTTTATTCTATTTATATATTACTTCTTTTTCCTTATAATTTTATATTGGGTTGTTAGAGGTAAATTTTAATTATAAATTATTATGACAAAAGACAAAGCATACCCATTTGGAAGATATTTAGAAGATTTTAATGAAGGTGATATTTACGAACACTTTCCGGGCAAAACAATTACCGAGTCTGATAACAATTTTTTTTCGCTAATAACAATGAACCATCACCCAGTTCATTTAGACCAAAATTATGCAAAAAAATCGCAACACGGGCAAGTGCTTGTTGCAGGACCTCTTGTTTTTTCAGTAGCAGTAGGAATGACAGTTAGAGACGTGAGTGGCAAGGCTATAGCAAATTTAGGATATAAAGAAATTAATCACCTCGGACCAGTTTTTATAGGAGATACCATTTATTCTAAAACAAAAGTTTTAAAAGTTAGAAAATCTAAAACAAAAACAGATAGAGGTATTGTAACTGTTATTACAGAAACATTTAACCAACGAAATGAAAAAATATTAAGCTTCAGCAGAAGTGTTTTAATACCTAAAAAAAACATAAATGAAACCAAAATATAATGGAAAATTAGTCCATCGTTCTATGCTTTTTACAGCAGGGCACAACCCTAAATTCTTAAAAAAAGCATTTGAAACAAATGCCGATGCAATAATTATTGACTTGGAAGATGCTGTGCCTGAGCATAAAAAAGAAGAAGCAAGACAAATGTCCAAAAAATTCATCACCCAAAACTTGCCAGACAATCGCCCATTGTATTTTAGAATAAATCCGCTCGGAACAGGTTTAACAATGTTAGATATAGATGCTGTGGCTTGCGAAAATGTAAACGGATTTGTATATCCAATGGCTTTTTCGGCAAAAGATATTATTGCCTTTGATGCTCAACTATCTATGAAAGAAAAATTATTAGGTTTACCTCCTAAATATTTTGACATTATAGCCCTGTTTGAAACTCCTGCAAGCATTTTAAACTTAAAAGAAATTGCATCTGCTTCCGATAGAATTGTTGGGTTAATGTTTGGAAGTGAGGACTTTCTGGCAGAACAAGAAGGCTCTCATGGCCAAAATGCTAAAGGAATTGAACTTCCTCGCCATTTGCTTGCTATGACTGCAAAAGCTAACAATATATTAGCAATAGATACTCCTTACGTAAATGTAGGTGATTTTGAAGGACTTAAAAAACATATTCAGCAAGCAAAAACTTTTGGCTTCGACGGAATGGTAATTATGTCGCCAAGAGAATTACCTATAATTATGGACAAATATACTCCTAATAATGAAGAGATTAATAAAGCAAACGAAATAGTTGAACTTTCTATTCAAGCAAGCAAAAACAATAAAGGTATAATAATTCATAATGGTATTTTTGTATCACCTCCAACTTTAAAAGCTGCAAAAAAATTAAAACAACGAGCAGATAATATAAAAAAATATGACAGTTTTATAGCAAATAATAAAAATGATTAATTTGATAACAAAAGAAAAACTTATCTCTGATTTACAAAATATTGGAATAAAAAAAGGAGAATTACTTCACCTAAAAGTATCTTTAAGAGCTATTGGAAAAATTGATGGAGGTCCTAATACTCTGATAGAAGCACTTTTAGAAACTGTTGGAGAAAAAGGAACTATCGTAATAGATGCCTTCATTAATGCCTACCCGCTACCTCTTTCCAAAGACGATAAAAACAAAATTGCAAATAACAAAACACCCTCATACGCAGGAGCTTTGGCAAATGCAATGATAAATTATCCACAAGCAGAGCGGAGCAAGCACCCAATACAAAAATTTGCAGCAATAGGCTTTAAAGCAAAAGAACTTTGTGATAGCCATACAGATAAGTCAGGAGGGTATGACTTGGTGCATCAAATGGCAAAATTAAATGCAAAAAACCTAACAATAGGAAAAAATGTAGTTGGAGTTGGCACTACTCATGTTGCTATTGAAATAATGAACCTTAAACGAAAAGAAATAAATAAAGGAGTAAACTATATTACAGAAAAAGGTGAAGTAAAACTTGCAACCATCAATTGGAATGGAGGTTGTGGAAGAGGTTTTCCTAATTTTATTCCGCTATACATAGAAAAAAATGGCTTAATAAATAAAGGAAAAATCGGAAATGCCCAATCAATTTTAACATCTATGAAAAAAACTCTTGAAATAGAAATAGAAAAATTAAAAGAAGACAATAAATTTTTCTTCTGCAACGACCCTGCCTGCTATTCTTGCCGCATGAGCTGGGAACATTCTGATAAAAAGAAAATTAACTTCTATTTTAATTGGCTAAAACAAAATTTCAAAGGGCTAAGTTATTCCCGTTTTAAAAATATATACAAAGCAATATACAAAAAATAATTATGTTAAAAATTTTTATCCCAAATAATTTCTTGCCTGAAAGAAAATATATAATAGATACAATATTCAACTATTTTCTTGGACTAAAATATAAATTGGATTTTCACAATGAAAAATCATATATTATTTTATTAGAAAATGACTATAAAATTATTTTTAAAGACGCTTTTTTTTCAAAATTTGATCAAAAAAAAAGCTACTTATTAAAAGAGAACTTACCAAAAAAAGTTTGCTTTACTTCGCATATATTTACTTCTGAAACAAATATTCCAGTTATTTTTGGTAGCAATAAAATAGAAATTTTAGACAAAAAAATAGTCTCTGAAAACGATATTTTTGCAAGCTCATTCTTTATGCTAACTCGCTGGGAAGAGCTGATTATCAAAGATAAAGACAATCATAATAGATTTCCAGAAGAATTGTCGTTTGCCATAAAAAACAAAATACATTTTAGACCAGTTGTAAACGAGTATGTAGAAATGCTTTGGAATATGCTCACATTTTTTAAAATTAATCAAAGCAGAAAAAAACAAAAATACGAAGCCATTATTACTCACGATATTGACTTCATAAAAAGATATGATAAATTATCTAAATTAATAAAAGCTATTGGTGGAGATATTATTTTACGAAAAAATCCATTTTTGATTCCAAAAACAATAAAAAAATATATTAATATAAAAAAAGGTAAAGAAAAAGATTTATACGACACTTTTGATTATTTAATGGATATTTCTGATGAAAACAACTTAATATCAAGATTTTATTTTATTCCCGGAATGCTTGGAGAAACAGATGTAAGATATAATATTACAAATAATTTTGTTTCGGAAACTATAAAAAAAATAATAGATAGAGGACACATAGTTGGGCTACATGGAACTTACGATGGTTACAACTCTTCTGAAAAATTTACCGAAGAATTAGAACGACTAAAAAAAATATATCCTAAAATAAAAGAAGGCAGGCAACACTATCTAAGATTTGAAAATCCTAAAACTTGGCAAATATGGAACAATAATAACTTGCAATACGACAGCACAATAGGATATTCAAAGAACGGAGGATTCCGTGCAGGAACTTGCTACGAATATCCAATTTTTGACCTAATGGAACGAAAAAAACTCTCATTAATAGAACGTCCTTTGATAGCAATGGAAGGTGCTATAAAATTATCATATCCAGAACCAAAACAATTTTACAAAAAAATAATTGAATTAAAAAATATTGTAAAAAAATATAATGGAAAATTTGTATTTCTTTGGCATAATAGTAATATAAATATAGAAGAATGGAGAGTCTATTTTTCTAATTACAAATCCATAATAAAAGAAATAGCATGACAGTTTTTTTCTATATATTATTCTTTTATTCTGGTTTAATAAAATCTATTTTACTATTTTATAATATTGATATACAAATAGATTTTACCTTGTTATCAGGGGCTTTATTAACTTTTAATATAGCCTTAAGTTTAATTAAAAATAATTTCAAAATAAGAATAAGCAAAACTATATTCTATTCCTCTCTGGCACTTTTATTATTTTCTACATGGATATTCTTCACTTTGTTTTTTACTCCCTCTAAAGAATATGCTTTTATAAAATCATTCTATTTTCTTACAAATTTACTAATATTTTTATATCCATTAATTATTAATAATTTTAATGTTAAATCTTTTATTAAACTTAATCTGCTTTTTGTTTTAACATTTGCTATTTGGTATTTTTGGGTAGATTTAAACTCCTCTTCTTTTATCTACCTTTCTGTTAAATACTACATATACAGCTCATTATACTTAACAATATCAACACTATTAGGATTAAATTTATTAATATTTCTTACAGCAGGAACAAGTATTTTTAAGAAAAAAATATATGATATTATTATTGTTTTTATAACAATAGGATTTATGTTTTTAATTAGAGGTAGAGGTCCTCTAATTTTCGCAGTATTTACATCTATTTTATATCTGATTTACAACACCTTAAAGTCAAAGAAAATAAAATTTAAAATAAGTATTAATAAAATAATTACAGCTTCATTTATTTTTAGCCTTTTTATAACTATTGGTATATTTATAATTATAAAATTTGAAGATGAAATTTTTATAATGCTTTCGCAAACATTAAAACGCTTTGATGTAATGCTTTCAGGAGTGCAAACAAATGATATGGGAGCATCGGTTAACACGAGAATGCTACACATTAACGCATCAATTGATTTGATTTTTAATAATACATACAACTTCATTACTGGCTATGGAATAGGTAGTTATAGATTGTTATTTGAAGGAATAGATGGACGACTATACCCTCATAATATTATTTTGGAAATTACAGTAGAAATAGGGTTAATTGGATTAATTCTTTTTTCAATTTATTTATTTTTTAATCTTCTTTATTCCAAAAAACACAATATATATATATCATATTTTGTCATTATTTATATAATTTTGAATGTTTTAAAATCAAGCTCTTTGGTGGATTTAAGAATTTATTTTGCTATATTCTCTCTATTTCTAATATTAAATACAAATAAAAAAACAGTATGAAAAAAATATGCCAACTCACCTCTGTTCACCCACGATACGACACACGTATTTTTGTAAAAGAATGCCAAGCATTACAAAAAGCAGGATTTGATGTTGCACTAATTGTTGCAGACAGTAAAGGTGATGAAATAAAAAACAATATAAATATTTATGATATTGGGAAAGAGCAGACAAGAGCAAAAAGAATGCTAAAAACTCATAGAAAAATATATAAAAAAGCAATAGAAATAGACGCAGATATTTACCATTTCCACGACCCAGAACTAATAAAAACTGGCATAAAATTATTAAATCGTGGCAAAAAAGTAATCTACGACGTTCACGAAGACGTGCCTCGACAAATTTTGAGCAAGCCATATTTAAAATCTGCTATAAAACCAATTATTGCTAATAGTTTTGAACGATTTGAAAATAAAAATGCAAAAAAATTTACTCACATAATTACTGCAACAGACTTTATTAACAATAGATTTTTAATAGTAAATAAAAATTCTACTCCTATAAAAAACTATCCTAAAATAGACGAACTAAAACTTGAAATAAATTGGAAAAACAAACAAAATAAAGCCTGCTATATAGGTGGCATATCCAAAGTAAGGGGAATTATTGAAATGGTTAAAGCTATGAAATATTCAGATTATCAATTAAATATAGCAGGAGAGTTTAACGATGCTAATTTAGAAAAGCAAACAAAACAACTTCCGTCTTGGCACAAAATACAAGAACACGGATTTGTAAACAGAAAACAAATAAAACAAATTCTTCAAGAATCAAAAGTAGGACTTGTTACCTTGCACCCTACAATTAATTATAAAGATGCATTACCTGTAAAAATGTTTGAATATATGCTGGCAGGCATACCAGTAATCTCCTCCAACATCGCTTTATGGAAAGAAATAGTGAACGGTGCAAACTGTGGAATATGTGTAAATCCTTACGAACCAAAAGAAATTGCAGCTGCAATTAATAAAATGATTGAAGACGACAAATTAGCCGAACAAATGGGAAAAAACGGACAAAAAGCTGTATTAGAAAAATATAATTGGGAAAATGAAGAAAAAAAACTAATACAAATATATAATAATATTATTAAAAATAAAAGCGTGTAAACTTAATTCACACGCTTATATTTTCTTAAAATATTATTCTAAAACAATATTTTTTTATAACTGCCCGTTTTCTATTCTTACTATTATGTCCTCTATCATTCGGTCTTCTTCGGAGTCGTATTGCGATTTTAGATTTGCCCCAAACATAACAGCAATTGATTGCCAAAAAAATGCGTTCATGCCTCCTTTAAATTCTTTTATTACTTCATAAGTAGTGTTACCTGTTTCTCTATCAACCAGTTTTATTAGCAACCTGCCCTGATAAAATGTTAAATTTATTAAGTCTTTTTCAAAGTTGTCTCTTAGTTCTTTTTCTTTCATTTTCACATATCTTCTCTGCTCCTTTTTGGTTTCAAAAACTACAATATCTCGCTCCACTTCTGCATAAGTATTACGAATTTCTACGGCATAGGGATATACTTTCTTTACGTTGTATGCCAATCGGTCGTATTTTCTTTTTTGTCTTTTGCTTGTAAAAACCATTGGAGGAATAACTACAATTCCCTTTACATGAACATATAAGCTGGTGTCTGCTCCCTCAATTTTTGCTGCAACAATTTGTGCTTCGTGAACTCTTAGGCTGTCTAAAAGCTCATCTCCTCGTAGTATGTGCTGGGCTTCTGTTATGTTTACTACAAATAATAACAGACCTGTAATAATTATTATTTTTGTTTTCATTATTTTAATTTTAACAGTCCACTTTAACTTTAATATATAACAAAAATCTTGCCGTTTTTATTGTTCAAAAAATCAGATAAGCTAATTAACCGCTTAAATTTCAACGAGTTTTATAATTTCATTATTATAAATTTGTTTTTTTTATACATTATTTTCAATAATAATATAAGATTATTATTTTTGTAAATAATAAATTAGGAATTAGAAATGAATAATTAGAACTATATACAAATAACGAAAACTAAAAACTAAAATTTAATATGACAAAAAAATTATCTGTATTTTGGTTCCGCCGAGACCTCCGATTAGATGATAATATTGGTTTATATAATGCCTTACGGTCTGAATATGAGGTTCTACCTCTTTTTATTTTTGATACTGAAATAATTTCGGAACTTCCACAAAACGACAGCAGAATTACTTTTATACATAAGTGTTTACAAGAATTAAACAAAGAACTAAAGAATTACAATTCGTCTATTTTAATCCTCAAAGGAAAGCCCATTGATGTTTGGAAGGATTTAATAAATAAATATCAAATATCTGAAATTCATACCAATAAAGATTATGAACCTTACGCAATAACAAGAGATAATGAAATTAAAAAATTGGCTAATCAAAAAGGAATTAGTTTTAATTTATACAAAGACCAAGTTATTTTTGAAGAAAATGAAATTTTAAAAGCAGATAATACACCTTACACCGTTTTTACTCCATACAAAAACAAATGGAGAAGTGTTTTTTCTTCAATAAAATTATCTGAAAATACTGAAATAAATTCAAATAAATTCACAAAACTGTTAAATGAATTTCCAAGCATAAATCAAATAGGCTTTTCATATTCCAATATAAAAGTAAAAGATTTTGATTTGACTAAGATAAAAAATTATGCCAGCACAAGAGATATTCCGAGCATAGAAGGCACAACAAATCTTAGTCCACATCTCCGATTTGGAACTGTAAGTATTCGCAAATTAGTCAAAGAATATATTGATAATGAAGTATTTATCAATGAACTTATATGGCGAGAATTTTTTATGCAAATATTATTTCATTTTCCTCAGGTGGTTGATCAAAATTTTAAACTAAAATATAATGCAATAGAATGGAGAAACAATGAGCAAGAATTTGAAAAATGGTGCGAAGGAAAAACTGGCTATCCTATTGTAGATGCAGGAATGCGAGAATTAAATCAAACTGGCTATATGCACAACAGAGTAAGAATGATTACGGCAGGTTTTTTGTGCAAACATCTACTAATTGACTGGCGATGGGGCGAGGCATATTTTGCCCAAAAACTTTTAGATTACGAACTATCAGCAAACAACGGAAACTGGCAATGGGCTTCAGGAACTGGCTGCGACGCTGCTCCATATTTCAGAATTTTTAATCCATATACTCAAGCCAAAAAGTTTGACCCCGAAATGAAATACATAAAAAAATATATTCCAGAAATTAATACCGCAAGCTATCCTAACGAAATTGTGGAACACAAAGAAGCAAGACAAAGAGCAATAGACACTTACAAAAAAGGAATTGCAAATTTTTAGTTTGAGAAAACAACTTTTAAAAAAGAGGTTCTACTGTTATTCGTGAAAACAACAGTAGAACTTTTTTTATCCCAAAATTATTGTTTTGGATTTAATTGCTTTTCCGTCAATTTCTATTTTCATTATTATTAAATTTGTGTTTGTTTTAAAAACAGATTTGTGTATGCTTGTTTTATAAATATCATTTTTATAACTACTAAAATTTATTGTGTAGATAAGTTTTCCTGTTATATCATAAAATTTTATTAGTTTGCTTGTATTTGTTTTAAATTCGCTGTTGTCTATTTCTATGGTTAGATTTTCAAAAACAGGATTTGGATAAATATTAACTTTGCTTTCATTCAAGTTGTTTTCTGAAATATATAGAAGTGGTTCGTCGTCAAAAAATATGCTGTCGGTAAAATTGGCATAAGTAGTGTCCTCTACATAAGCGGTATATCTACATCTTGTTTTTTCTCTTAGGCTAAGTTCTATAAGTTCAGCTTTTTTATAGTCATCTTCTCCGTATATTAAAATATCGCTTTCCAATTCGTCTATTGCATTTCTTACCCAAAGGCAACGAGCATTGTCGTTGTCTGACGAAGACGCAAAATTCACATCAAAATCTATGCTTTGGTGTCCTTCTTCGTTGTCGCCACTTATGGTTATTGTTGCATCGCCAGAATTTAGGTATCTTCCTGTAATTTTAAAATCAGAATCGCCATAAATCGCAGGAAATTTTGTTGGATACAAATCGTAAACATCGGGAGAATTAAATTCTATTTCTACATCTTTTAGCAAAGGTCTGTTTATTTTCTTAAAAACTTTTACCATTTCGGAACTTAATATTGAATTATTATTAAGATAGGTTACAAATCCGTAATTTAGCATAGCAGTAGATTCAAGTCTCAATCTATCAACATAATCCGTAAAGGAGATAAAGAAAATACCTGTTTTATTTGTGTTTGCATTTTCAACCTGTTCGGGATATAAATATCCTACGCCGTCGGTAAATGCAATTATCGACGATGTGGTGGTGGTATTGCTAAGGTTTTGAAGTGCAGAAATTAAACCTGTTTGTATATTACTTCCTCCGCTTGCATTAATACCTTCTACAAATATTTTTGCATTTGCAATATTTGTTGCATTTGCTACAACTGGCTCGGTTTCCCAAAATGTTGTATTATAATTAAAATATGCAATATTAAAAGAATCTCTCAAACTTAAATTATCAAGTGCTTCTATAACTGCTAATTTGCTTTGGCTTAATTTGTCGCCGTTCATAGTTGTTGAGTTTTCTATAAGAAAAACTATATTTGTTGGCAAAATATAGTTTGTAGGATTAAGCATTGGTCGTCCTACGAGAGTAAAATAACCATCGGTAGTGTCTGAGTTCCAAGTATGTAAATCTATTTTTAAATTAGAATTTTCTACGGTATATTCAAATTTAATATCAGAGGCTTGATACTCTAATGGTTTTATCATAAAGAGACTTACATCGTTGTCGGTTGCTAATATTGTGTTGTAGTCTTGATGCGAAGTTAAATCAAAATCTGTAATTGTTTGTTGAGAATGAACATTTATCTCTACAGATAAATAATCTAATGGAGTTGTATAAAAGCCTTCTGTATCAAACGGATATGAATATTCGCATGTTCCGTTGTAGTGTCTCATTTCTGAAATATATTCAATTTTCACCCATTTTATTCCGTTAGGCGGTATGTTTGTTAGTTGCAAGCGAACAACATTTTTTCCCATATATTCATTAATTTCGGCAACCAATCCTCCTTCTCCCGTTCCTGGATTTGTGCTTTGTGGTATGGCTTTAAGAACAGCATCTACAAGTGTGTCTCCTTTGGAATACATAAGTCTGGTTACTCGGGCATTCAAAGGAACTGGAAATGAATAAACACCGTTGGTTACTTCATTCCATTCGTTGCAAAACTCTTGTGTGCTTGTTGTTTTAACAATTAAGCCATCTATGTTTACTTCTACGCTTGTTGATTTGTTTTTCAAAATTGTTCCAGGATAATTATCGTCGCTGGAAATAATTATTCCGTCTGCAAAACTACTGATATACAACAGTATAAATATTGATGTTATTATTATATTTTTCATATTTTTTAAATTTTAATTATTTTGTGATTAATTTAAACGTTTTTACTGTGGCTTTATTAAATTTATCATATACAAAAACTTTTACAATTAATTGTTTTTCAGATAATTGTTTGCTAATATCAATTTCAATAATTCCATTTTTCAAATCTCCTTGTTTTGTAGATATTCTATTTCCTGTAATATCCAATATTTCTAATGAATAAGTAACAGCATTTTTATCATCAATATTTATATATGCTTTGTTGTTGCTTACAGGATTTGGGAAGATAAATGAACTTTCAAAAGTTGTGCTTATTTCCGATTTTATATTTGGGTCGTAGGTAATATAATCTTCTCCACCTAAGCCAGCGTAATGAGTTTCAACAGTGTAGGTTGTAGTATTAATTATAGGATTGCTCGGAATATACGACAATAAATATTTTGGATTTTGATCCGTTCTTGCAACTGCTAATAATATGTCTCTAAAATTTCCATATATATCAAAAAAGCTACCACCTGTATTTTCTGTAATTTGCTGATACCAATCTTCATATAAAAACTCGTGCGAAATACAATGAGTTGTGATTCCTTCTAAAAGCATGGCATCAATAACGTATTGTCTGTTGTATGGGCAGATAGAGTTGTTTTCTTCGTAAGGCTCATCTGTAAGAAGAATTATTGTTCGTGTTGCATCTGGTCTGTAATCAAAATCTATTGCTGTCATTAATGCTGCTAAGGCATTTTCTGTGCCTCCATGAACACTTAGTTCGTCCAAGTATCCCATAAATAAATATGGGTCGTTGGTAAGATCTTGAACAGCTTCTACTGAATATTCATAACTAACTAAGCCAAGTCTATAATCTATTCCTCTCATTGTTAGGCTATCAGTAAATTCTACAATATTATTTCTAACTTGATTAATGTTGTCTCCCATACTTCCCGAAACATCAACAACAAAAATAATATCCGCTTTATTTGTTCCTCCTGTTGTGTCTTTGCTTAATTCAAATTCCGTAATTTGTTCCTGCTCTTCCCAAAAGAACATATTTAATTTATTCAAATCATAAACATACTGCCCTGTTTCTTCTTTTTTTGCAAAAAACCTTACAACAATTTCGTCTTCATTGGCAAAAACAGAATCGGCATCAACAATAAGTCCTTCGTCGGAAAATGGTGAGGCAGGTATAAAAATATTTTGGACAATTTCATCAATAATTGTTTCACCTTGTTTTAGCGAAAAAGTTAGTGGAGTAACTACCGAATCATACATTTCTAAAAATTCTACTCTGTGAGTGCTGTAAGTTATTTGGTCTTCCGAACTAATATTAAAATCTGCCGAAGTGCTTGTAACAGTATTATTTATTGAAGGATTAAATAAATTAACATTGCTGTATGATTGGTTTCCTGAAATTATTTGAACAGTAGTATTTATTTCCATAGGAAACAATATCTGATTTTCAATAGATAAAGCAGAAGGCATATCCCATCTCACGAATGGTTCTTGATTGTTATAGTCTGATTCTAATAATTCTAATTCTAAGCTAAAACTGATAGATTCTCCTTGTGCAACAGCTACTTCGTTCCATTTTTTTAGCACGGCAAGGTCAAATAAATCATTGATAATAGTATTTTCGTAATACAAATTTTGCCAGTTTCCAATTATTAGTTCGTCTGGTTTATTGCTTGAAAAATGAATACAATATCCCATACCTTTTGGGCTTTGTTGTCTTTCCCAAAAAACTAATGAATCCTGAATATTATCAGTTACTTCTGTATATTGTGTAAGAAATTCATGATTATAAATAATATTTCCATCGTCCCATTTTCCGTTGGCAGCATCAAACAGCATTTTCATTCCAAAATTTTGCTCCGTATCCGAAATATTTGTTAATGTATAAGTTATAGTTACCTTATCCAAAAGAGAACTTTGAATTGAAAACTCCGCTTTACAAATATCATCAATACTTACCGAATAATTTAAAGTGCCTCCATTTTTTTCTATCACAGCAGACTGGTTTGCCATATATTCTTGTGGCGAGTATTCTACACCATTAATAACAGGAGACGGAAAAGAAGACAACGCAAAAGGGTGTCCGAATGTAAGCAAACATTCATCGTCTATTATTCCATCTGACACACCTTGCGAACTACCCAATGTGAAAAAGCCACCATTGATAAGTGTGTATTGCCAAACAGATGTGCTACCAACAATCCAATCCATAAGCCCCTTGTTGCTTTTGTCGTCGTTAGATTTTAATCTTTCTTCGCTAAGGTTAAAACTGTTTTTCTTGTTCTGGGTAATGTAATTGTTTTGAGAATTTACTGTAATAATACACAGTAATAAAACAGAAAATAGTAGAGTAATTTTTTTCATTGTTTTATAATTATAGGGTTAATAATTAATAATTTAGCAATTTAGTAAATTAGTAAATTAGTAAATTAGTTACAATATAGATATAAATCAAATTATTAGTTGCATTCAAAAAAAATAATTATTTTATAAGATATTTGTAGAGACGTTGCATGCAACGTCTCTATAAATATTTTATCCCCAAAAAATTATGCTTAAACGTTACATTGCAACTTCTCTATCAATATTTTATCCCCCAAAATATGCTTAGACGTTGCATGCAACGTCTCTACGGAATTGCAAAACAACGGTGCGTAATCTATTTACTAACAATAAATTATTTTGCACTGTTTGGTGCTTTTTTAAACTTTACAAAAAAAATCATAAAAAAAAGCGAACCGTTTAAAATTCGCTTTTCTGATAACCGCTAAGTAAGTAGTTGTTTAAATATATAATAAGTTTATTATCAGGAGAAGACATGCTATCCTAAAATAATTTGTTTGGCTTTTATTTTTTTACAATTTTTTAAGAATTTTTTAGCTTTTTTATCAAAAAGATTTGCATTTTCGGTGGTTAAAAATTGTCTTTTTTTGTTTTTAGATAATTTTGTTTCTATTTCGGGGTGTCTTTTAAGATAGTCTATAAGACTTTTGGCAATAATCTTTCCTTGCACTATTAAGTTAATATTTTGGGGCGTATATTTTCTTATCTTATTGATTAAAAGCGGATAATGTGTGCAACCAAGTATTATTGTATCTATTTTATTATTTTTAATTAATAGGTTATCAATATTTTTTTTTATAAAATAATCAGCTCCCTTGCTTTCGTGTTCGTTGTTTTCTACGAGTGGCACCCACATAGGGCAAGCCTCCTGAAATACCTGAATTTGTGGATATAACTTATTAATTTCCAACAGGTAAGATTTAGAATTTATTGTTCCAGATGTTCCAAGAATACCAATATTCTCGGTTTTGGTTAGGTCTTGTATTGCTTCTGCACTTGGTCTTATTACTCCAAGCACACGTCGGTTTGGTGCTATTTTTTCAAGGTCGTTTTGCTGAATTGTTCGCAGAGCTTTGGCAGAGGCAGTGTTACAAGCAATAATTATTAACTGACAGTCAAGCTCAAAAAGTTTTTTAACAGCTTGTAGTGTGTAAGCGTAAACAGTTTCATAAGAGCGAGTTCCATAAGGAGTTCGGGCGTTGTCTCCTAAGTATATGTAATCGTATTGTGGGAGTTGCTCCAAAAATTCTTTGAGAACGGTAAGTCCTCCGTAGCCAGAATCAAATACTCCTATTTTCATTGTAGTGTTAAGTTTTTAATGTTTATCTTGATTTTATCTGTAAAGTAAATTGTTTTATTGCAAAATTGTTCTTTTGCAGTGAAATAATATTTTAGATTTTAAGAAAAACTGACTTTATAAATAATAAAAAATTAAAATTAAGCATTAAAAACTTATCACTATCTGAATTATTTTATTCTAAAAGTCCAAGAGCTTTTTTTACTAATGGGGTAATGTCGTCGCATTTTTTTTCGTTAATGTAAAATACATCACCTTTGTCAAAAGCAAATGGGTATCCTTTTGCATCTACCACAACAGCAACAGCTGAATCTATTTTATTGTAAACAGGTTCTAATAATTTTATTTGAGTTTCTTGCAAAGATTGTTGTGCTGTCATTTGAAAGCGTTGCATTCTTTCCTGAATACCTGTAAGTTCCAATTGTTTGTCGTCTTGTATTATTGCAGACCATTTGTTTGGGTCTGTGTCTTTTAGCCCTTGATTATCGGTAAATTCTTGATATAATTTATTAAACTCAACTTGCATTTCTTCAAATTGACTCATTATTTTTGTTTGCTCTCCTTCAAATTTAGCTTCGGCAAGAGTTGCTTCTGGCATAATTGAAAAAATTTGTTCCATATCAAAGAAAGCAAATGCTTTTTGTGCGTTTACAGATGTTGAACTAAGAAAAAGAATTACTCCTAAAATTAAAAAAACTGGTTTATTCATTTTTTGCGAATTGATTAATTGTTTTGTTTATGTTTATTATTTATATATATTTTTATGAAATTTAGTTTATTAATATCCTAATTTTTTGAGAATAGCATCACTTTCGTCATTTTTTTCTCTTGCGTATAGTATTTCTCCTGTTACTTTATCAAAAATGTAGTCATAGTCTCCTTCTTCTGCAATTTCTACTACGTATGTGTAAATGTTGTCTTGGATTGGTTTAATTAGCTCTTCTCTTTTTTGAGCAAGTTCTCCTTCTCGTCCAAAATATTTTTTTTGTAGGTCTCTTGACTCTTGTTCAAGATTAATTATTTCTTCTTCTTTGAGCTTTTTAGTTTCTTTCACCCAGTTATATTCTTCTTTTTGATATATAGACCATAACGAATCTATTTCTCTTTTTTTGCCAATTAGTTCGTCTTGATATTGTTTTGCAAGCTGTTCTAATTCTGCTTGTGCATCTTGATATGCGGGTATTTTTTCCAGAATATATTCTGTGTCTATGTGTGCAATACTACTTGACATATTAGGCGACAAAAATGCCACCGATGATATAAATATCAAACCTAAGATTATTAAAGAATTTTTTTTCATAATTTTGTTGGTTAGAATTAAATAATTGATTAATTTTTAATTAGTGTTAAAAATTGTTTTATTGTTTTATTACTGAATCATTGATTTACAGGCTGTATGCAAGTATATTCCAAAAATTAAAATTGTTGTCCAAAAACAAGGTGATAATTAAAACCATTAGAACCTGGACTTTGAGGAACTTCGTCAAATCCCCAGCCAAAATCTACACCAAGTTGCCCGAGCATTGGCAAAAATAGTCTTACCCCAACTCCTGCGGAGCGTTTTATATCAAACGGATTCATTTCGTTCATAGTATTCCAACTATTTCCAGCTTCTAAGAAACCAAGTGCATAAATTGTTGCAATATCTTTTAATAAAACAGGGTGTCGGATTTCTGCTGTATATTTATTGTATAAGTGTGCTCCGTTTGCTGCGGTAAGCGATTGGTTTTCGTATCCTCTAAGCCCGATATAATCTTTTCCAAAAGTATAATATCCCATTCCGTCTCCTCCAACTTCGTATGCTTCAAATGGTGAGTATCCTATGTTTTTGTTGTAGCTTCCGAGTATTCCATATTCAAATGCAGTTCGGAATACTAAGTCTCCTACGATTGGAAAATACCAGTCTCCTTTTATGCTTATTTTGTAAAGTTCTACCCACTGGAATTTTTTTTGTTGAGAAAGATTAGACCAATCTTTATTGCTTCCAAATAGTGTGGCAATGCTTGAATATGGTGGAGTAAGTTTTAGACTTGTAGAAAGGTTTGAACCTCGTCTTGAATATAATGGATTGTCAATTGAATTTCTTGCAAGTGTGGTGTTAAGGCTAAAAATATTATATGCACCATCTTCTGCATTAATGTAGCTTTTTAGTCCGTCTATATAATATCTTTGGAAACTAAGTTCGTTAGAAAGAACAAAATAATCATCAGGCCATTTCAATCGTCTTCCGAGTCCTACAGACGCTCCGTAAAGTTGCATTGTTTGGCGAACTGCGTCTGTTCCATAATACTGTTTAGTTCTTTCGGTTATACCATTAGACATCAGGTTATAATATAAAGAAACTGACAGAGAATTTGGTTTTTTGCCACCAAGCCAAGGTTCCATAAATGATACGCTATATAATTGGTAGCTACTTGCTCCAACATTTGCAGAAAAGCTTAGTTGCTGTCCGTCTCCCATTGGCAGTGGTGCCCAGTATTTTGGCTTGTTGATGTTTCTCATGGAGAAGTTATTGAACCTTACTCCTACTCTACCAACAAAACCCATCATTCCCCAACCTCCTGAAAGTTCAAACATGTCGTTAGATTTTTCTACTACTGCATAGTCTATATCTACATCTCCTGAGCCTTGATTTGGCAATGGTGTTGGCACAAGATTTTCGGGGTCAAAGTTTCCGAGCTGTGCTAACTCTCTAACCGAACGGATAATGTCGCTTTTGCTAAAAAGTTCGCCGGGTAATGTTCTTAGTTCTCTTCGTGGAACGTGGTCGTTGGTTCTTGTGTTTCCATTTAAGGAAATTCTGTTTATTCTTGCTTGGTTTCCTTCAATTACCCTAATTTCTAAATCTACTGAATCGTTTTCTATTTTTACTTCTCTTGGTATTGACTGATAAAATAAATATCCATTGTCTAAATATAAATTTCCTACTGCATCTTCTGCCATAATAAGGCGATTGTCTAATCGTTCTTGGTTGTAAATGTCTCCAACTTTAATGTCTAAAATTGTAGATAATTGTTCGGTAGTATATTTTGTATTTCCTACCCAAGTTATTGAGCGATAGTAGTATTTATTTCCTTCATGAATTTTGATATACATATTTAGTAGTCCGTCTTCGGTTGTATATACCGAGTCTTCTATAATTCGGGCATCTCGGTATCCGGCTTTGTTATATTTTGCTATTATTATTTTTTGGTCTTCTTTAAAATTTTCTTTAACGTATTTAGATGTTTTCCAAATTCTAAAAGGATTTTTTTGTTTTGTTTCTTTAAGCGACCTTTTTATTTTATTATCTGAAAATTCTGTGTTTCCTCTAATTATTATTTCGTTAATTTTTGTCTTGTTTTGTTTGTCAATATCTATATAAAGATTTACAAAGTTTTGCATTGTTGTGTCATCTTTTATAGTGTATGTTACTTTTGTATTTAAAAAGCCTTTTTCTTCATAAAAATCTTTGATTATATTTTCAGATTGGTTTAATATGTTATCTGTCAATCTTCTACCTGGCTTTAAATTAAGTTTTTCTTCAAGGTCTGATTTTTGAGATTTTTTTATTCCTAAAAAATATACTTGATTTAGTTGCACTTGTTCTTCTAAGGCAATATTTAATATTATTTTATCATCTTCTATTATATTAAATGATATATTAACATCAGAAAATAAGTTTTGTTCCCACAATTTTTGGATAGCTTCTGAAATATCATCGCCAGGTATTGTTATCTCTTGTCCTGCGTGCAGTCCTGATAGAAGAATTAATGCTTCTTCGCTTAATATACGTATTCCTGTTATATTAATTTTTTCTATTGTATATTTTTGAGGATTGGAATAATCTACGTATTGGGCAAAACTTGTGATTGTTAAAACACTAAGAATTAACATGGAAATAATTTTTCGCATATATTTAAGGAATTTTTTGTAAATAATTTACAGATAATTAATTGGTGCAAATTTAAAAAGATTTTCTTATTTATACTTTATTTCGTTGTTAAAAAAATATAATAAGTTGTTGAAAATAAACATTGATGTAAAAACTTGCATGTTATATATCTATAAACAAGGCATTTAATTGTTGTTTTTTATTGTTTTGTGATTTGTTCGGAGGTTTTACCAAAACGTCGTTCTCTATTTTGGTAGTCGTAAATAGCTTCAAAAAATTCTTCTTTTTTAAAATCTGGCCAATATTTTTCGGTAAAATATAGTTCGGAGTATGATATTTGCCAAAGCAAGAAGTTGCTAATTCGTATTTCGCCACTTGTTCTTATAAGTAGTTCAGGGTCGGGGATATTTGCTGTTGTTAGGTAGCTGGAGAAGGTTTGTTCGTCTATTTGTTGTGTAATTTTTTTGTCGGCAACATCTTTTATTATATTGTTAACTGCGTTTAAAATTTCCCAACGAGAGCTATAACTTAGTGCAATAATAACATTTAACCCAGTGTTGTTTTTTGTTTTTTCTATTGCTTTGTTGATTGCTTTTTTTACATTTGGGGCAATGTTTTTATCATCTCCAATAACGGTTAGTTTTACCTTTTGTTTGTGCAAATAGTCTAATTCATCTTTTATTCCTCCAACAAGCAGAGACATTAAGCCAGATATTTCTGTTTTGGGTCTGTTCCAATTTTCGGTAGAAAATGCGTATAATGTTATATGTTTTACTCCTATTTCGTAAGCAGCTTCTACTACTAATTTTACCGAATTAGTTCCCTCTTTGTGTCCAAAGATTCTATTTTTATTTCTTTTTTTTGCCCATCGTCCATTCCCGTCCATTATTATTGCTACATGACTTGGGATATTATTTGTATCTAACTTATCTTTGTATGACATATAAAATATTGATTTATTAAATGTTATTTTTTTTATTTATTGTATTTTTAATAAATAAAACAGACTAAACCGATTGTAAATTTAATATTGTATTTTTAATATACAAAAAAATCCTCTCTTTTTATTTATGAAAAAGAAGAGAGGATTTTTATTTATTATTTTTATTATATTTTAATATCCCGGACATGGTTTTTGTCCTCTAAATATTTCTCGTGTGATAACAATTCCTGCAAAAGAATAAAGGTCTAACATTGGGTTGTAAGATCTTTGTTTTATATTGCTTGTAGAGGTTGTTGAAAAATTATCTGCATCTAAATTATCTAAATAGTCGGAGAATGTAAAGCGGTATGTCCACTCTAACCCCAAAGATGTTTTTTTATTTATTGCATATTTAAAGCCTACTCCAAAAGGAACTGCAAATTCAAAAGGGTATTTTGGTTCTGGTATTATTACAAGAGAAAGTCCAAGAACAACGTATGGAGTAAAGTATTGCCTTGTTTGCAAAATTTTATCGTAAGGCATAAAATTAAATTCTACCAATAGTCCTACGTCTCCAATGCTTGTATTAAACTCTTTGTTTCTTATTTGTTGATAAGTATTATTAGAGTTTGCATCATTTCCTCTAATTCGCCCATAAGTTCCTTCAAATCTCATTGCCCAGCGTTCGTCTATATTGTGTTTGTATATTCCACCTACAGCAAAACTTGGCATATAAAAAAGTGTAGTAGAATTTAATTCTCCCATATAATAAGATGTTCCTATAAATGGGCCAAATTCGGCACTTTGAGGTGTTTGCTGTGCATTTGTTGTTGCTACGGCGAAAAATGCAGATAGAATAAAAATCAAAAATATTTTTTTCATAACTCTTGTTGGTGTTTTTAATTTTATATAACAATTTTTGTAGGTCTATCAACTTAATCAATTTATTTAATTAAGTTTACGAACCAAATTTAGGTCTTGATCTTCTTGATTTGCCTGATTTTAATTTATAATGAACTGTTACCATTGTAAGAATATAAGCATCATTATAGTTTGGATTTCCTCTCATTGTTTTTCCAGAGTTATAATTTTCGGCATCTACTCCTACTCCATCTGAACTTAATACTAAATGACGGTCTCCAAAACCTTGACTTAAATCTGTACTATTAAAGTTTTCATAGTTAAAATACCGGTCGTGTGCATCATCTAAATAATCAGAAGATGTGTATCTATTAGACATTTCTAAGCCAATAGCCCACTGTCTATTTATATCGTATTTCATTCCAATACCAAGTGCAATAAATGCGGCAAATCTTAAATATGGTTCTGATGTTGTTAGAGTTTCAAATTCTGTTCCTCCCTCTACTGTTGGGTAGGAGCTGGTGTATTCAAAATTAGGCATTAATTGTCCTTCTGTTCCAAGTGGTTGTAGTGCAGTAAATTTACCATCGTCTAATCTTGCTTTTGGGTTGTAGTATAATCCTCCCGCTCCAATAAAAAGATATGCTGATATATTTCTTGAACCTTTTAGGCTTGAAAAGGCGTATCTTGGTCTTGCTTTTTCTGGAATAAAATAATATTCTAATTGTCCAGACATTGAATAGGTGTTTGAAATAAAACTTAAATTTCTTGCTTGTCGTCCAAGGCTTCCTGACCGCTTGTCTTTTCCGCTAAGAAATGCGTAAGAAAAATTTGCTCTAACAGAAAAATATTTCATAAATTCTTTTTTTCGTCCTGCAAATTTGTATCTGTATGCAACTTGCCAAGATGGTCGTGTTCCTGTAAAGTCAAGGTCTCTTACTCCCATAAAGTGGGCAGCATCTTTTCCTCCTCCCCCAAGGTCTCCCATAAATTGGTTGGTTCCTACGGATACAACTAAAGAAGTTGATGGTTTTTCTCTCTGTGCCTGAGAAACAGTGAATAACATCGTGAGAATAACTGTAAGTAAAGTAATTTTTTTCATAATTTTATTGTCTAAATTTATTTCAAACACAAAAATAACATCGTTTTTCTAAATGTTTTTTAAAATAACGCTTTTTTTATTGTTTTATTGTTAAAGTTATTAAATAGCTGTATTCTTTTTTTAGTAGTTTTAATGGTTATTATATATATTTATTTTTCAAAAAAGTAAATAATTAATATATTGTAATCGGATATTAATTTCTTTTATCAAGCCCCCATAATAATTTGTTGCGTAAAGTTGTATAAAAATTTATATTTTGAGGTTTTATCATTCTAATTTTGAAATCTGCTTTTTTTACTGTAATCTGACAGTCAGAGCTTACTATTTCCGACCTAAAATCTAATGCCGCAAGATAGTTTTCGCTTCTACTATGCACTTTTAATCTTATAATTGCATTGTCTGGCAAAACAATTGGTCTCACCGTTAAGTTGTGTGGAGCTATTGGTGTTATCACAAAATTCTCCGAACCAGGAGCAATTATTGGCCCTCCTACACTAAGAGAATATGCCGTAGAACCTGTTGGTGTAGAAACAATTAGACCGTCTGCCCAATACGTATTTAAGAATTTTTTATTGATAAAAACATCTATGGAAATCATTGAACTTGAGTCCTTCTTTTGAACTGTAAGTTCATTTAATCCGTAGCGAAAATCAGTGAAAATTTCTTTTGTGCTTTCTATTTTTATCAATGTTCTTTCTTCTTCTGTATATTTCCCTTCTATTATTTTGTCTATAACTGATGATATTTTCTCTTTGGAAATATATGCCAAAAAACCAAGTCGTCCGCTATTTATTCCAAGAATCGGAATACTTTTTTGTTGTATTAAAGATACACATTTAAGAAATGTGCCATCTCCACCTATACTAAATATTATATCCGTTTTGTCTAATAAATCAGAATTATTTGTAAAAAAACCATCAACTTTAGGGGTGAAAAATAAATTCTCTTCTATAAAGTCATAAAAAGGCTTATAAATAAATATCTTAATCTTATTTTTATTTAACTTCTCAAAAATCTTATAAATTGCATCATTAAAAGACTCTCCAAAATTTATACCATATATGGCTATTTGCATATTCTTGTGGCTTTCCAAACTTTCTGAACATAATAATTTTTTGCAAATATAATAGTTTTTTTGTAAATTCTTGAAAAATTTATTAGTTTTTTTGGTAATTTTAAATTTCTTTTTTAAATTTGTAAAAAAGTGATTTTTTATTTTAAACAAAACACACTACAAAGCCTCTCATTACTAATCACTTTCCCTTAATAATAAAACTAACCTTCAAACTAAAACTTATTATGAAAAAATACATACTCTTAATGATTACTTATACTCTTGTTTTATCTTCTACTTTAACTTCCAAAGCTCAAACTATTGGAAACTCCATTGTTATAGAAACCAATTCTATAGAAGTGCCACACACCTTTGACTTTGGAAATATACAAAAAGGAGGACAAATAATAGAAAAAATAATTATTGAAAACAACAGCAAAAATATTATTGACATAAAAAACTTACAAGCTCCATCTGGCTATATCGTTACAGTTTCTAAAACAAGCCTTAAACCTAATAGCAAAATAACTTTAATTATTGGTCTTGACAGCAACTGTGTTAAACAAAAAGGAAACTTTGTAGAACAAATTATTATAGAAACAAATTTAGTCCAAAATATTGTTATTGATATAAAAGGAGTTTATTTATAATAAGTTATTTTTATTCCAGTAAATATATAGATTTCTTTTTTTTGTATCTTTTTTTCAGTTTGAATTTTTCTATTTCTGCAGTTTCATAAATTACTGGCATATTATACTTCCCATGATGAGTAAAATTATTTTTTACTCGTCCCTTCACAACTGTGTAATCATTTTTATAAGGAAAACTTCCTTTGGTTACAACTGCAATATTGTGTTTTCCATTTTTGCTTGCTACATAAAAAATACGCAAATCTTCTAATTGAATAGAACTTACAACCTTGCCTTTTATTCTAACCCTTCTGCCGTCTAACTTATCTGCATGTTTTTGCACTTTTCGTATAGATGTGGGCATATAGCAACTTGCTGCGAGCATTAAAATACTTAATATGATTATGTATAACTTCATTTATAGCAAAGATTATTTCTTTTTTCGTTTTTTTTTATTTTGAAATTTTCAAAACAAAACATACAAAAAAAGCTCCAGATATTTCCGGAGCTTTATTTTTTTAGATATTTAAGTTTTATTCAGGGTGAATTGCTTCAACTGGACAAACCTCTGCACATGCACCACAATCTGTGCATAATTCTGCGTCAATTACATAAATATCTCCTTCACTAATTGCATCTACTGGACACTCATCAATACAAGTTCCGCAAGCGGTGCAATCATCATTAATTACGTATGCCATAATAAGTTATATTTTAATTTATTAATTATGTTAGACAACAAAGGTAAAATAAAAAAAATTGTTTCCAAAAAAAAATATGTTTTTTTAAATTTGCTAATTATTTATATAATTGTTTGCCTTAAACATTTGTATATATTTTAACAAAAAAAAACATAATTTTACAATTATATTGTTTGCATTAGTATAAAATTATTTTTACTTTTGATAAAAAATAAAATCTTTAATAATATTTTATAGCCAACACAATATAAATCATTCGCACACAAAGATATAATTAAAATAAATAAATTTAAAACAGATGAAAAAAGCAGCAACAACACTAATAATAATACTTTTTGCTCTGGTAAGCTATTCGCAAAACAAAAACAACACAATAGACAAAGCCGCAAAACTACTTGCAGAAAAAACACTATCCGAAATGCAAAAAAACAATCTACCTTCTGATTGCAAGCTGGTTGTAATGAATTTCTATTTTGGAAACAACTATTCCGATAGCATAAAATCACAAGCTGGAGTAGATTTTTCAAAATCTTATGCACATTTTTTGCAAGAAGAAATTCAAAATCAAAACCTCAGCTACAAAATACTTATAACAAATCAAGAAGCAAGCCAAGCAATGGGAAACTTCTTTAACATTCCAGAAGGAACTGATAGAAAAGAATTTTGGAAAAATTATCTTGTGGAAAACACACCAGATTATTACATTTCGGGAGTATGCAATATAGACGAAGGTTATAAATATTTTAAAACATCTACCGTAAGGCTCGACGCAAATAAATTTGATACAGAATTAACCGAAATTTCAATACCAAACACTTCTACTTCAATATCAAACAACGAAAAACAAGAACTACTAAAATACGAAACAGTTAATAACATAGAAGAACTAAGCCAATATATTGCATACCAAATAAAATTTCAGACAAACATAAAAAACATTCAACTACAAAACATTGAATATAAGAGAACCGGACTTGCAACTCCATTCTCATACGAGCTAAACAACGAACTGCAAAACTCTCTTATAAAAATAGGAAACTACAAATTAGAACCATTAAAAGAAGCAAACACAAGAGGAATTTTTAGCGACAAAAGATTACATATTCTATCTGGCACATATTCTAACGACGGAGACAAAATAAAAGTAAATATTACCCTAACAAATGCAGTTACTGGAAAAATAATTGCCACCGTAAAAGCCTTTTTATCCGAAAGTTATATAACATCTAAAAATATAGAATACAAACCCGCAAAAATTGAAAAAGTAAAAAAAGAACAAAAAAGAATAAATGAAAACAAAATTGCAAATAGCTTTGAAATAGATGTTTGGACAAACAAAGGAAATAAAAACGTAATTTTTAAAGAAGGAGAAACACTAAGTTTATATATTCTATCAGAAGAGCCTTGCTATCTGAGATTTGTATATATGCTGGCAGATGGAACTCCTGTTCTTCTTGCCGAAAATATTTATATTGACCAATCAAAAGTTGGAAAAGATTATAAAATCCCACAAGATTTTGTTTGCTCCGAGCCTTTTGGAGTAGAAACTCTTATTTTAAATGCCAAAACCACAAAATTTAAACCATTAAATACCTATAAAGAAGGTGGTTATGAATTTATAAACGACGATTTAGATGGAATTTTAAAAAACACCAGAGGATTTGAAAAAAAAGTTAAACGTGCCGAAAAAATAATACAAATAACGACCATAAAATAAAAAATGAATTTAGAAAAAGCAAAACAAATAATACAACAATCAGATGCACTGCTAATTACCGCAGGAGCTGGAATGGGAGTAGATTCAGGTTTGCCAGACTTTAGAGGAAACGAAGGATTTTGGAAAGCATATCCACCAATCGCAAAACTCGGAATTTCATTCTCGTCAATGGCAAATCCAAAATGGTTTGATGATAATCCAAAATTTGCTTGGGCTTTCTATGGACATCGGCTAAATCTGTATCGGAAAACTATTCCACACAAAGGTTTTTATAAATTGCTTGAAATTGGAAAAAACAAACCATTCGGATATTTTGTTTACACCTCTAATGTTGATGGGCAATTTCAAAAAGCTGGTTTTGATGCAGACAAAATAGAAGAATGTCACGGCTCAATACATCATTTGCAATGCACACAAAATTGCACACAAAACATCTGGTCGGCAAAAGACACACAAGTAATTGTTGATATGGAAAAATTTGAAGCACAAGAACCTCTACCAACTTGCCCAAACTGTGGAGCAATTGCACGCCCCAATATACTAATGTTTGGAGACTGGCAGTGGATATATGAAAGAACATACCAACAGTCAATTAGATTAGAAAAATGGATAGAAAAAATTATACAAAACAACGCAAAAATAGTAATCATTGAACTCGGAGCAGGAAAAGCTGTGCCATCAGTAAGAATGAAATCTCAATCAATAGCAAGACGCAAAAATGCAACACTAATAAGAATAAACCCAAGAGATTCAGACATTGTAATGTATAAGGGCGTTTCAATTGCGCTTAGAGCATTAGAAGGAATTTCTAAAATAATTTAAGTTATTAGTTGTAGTGTTGTCTATTGTTAGTTACGCAAAGCGTATGATATTACAGTCAAATATTGTAATGAAACACCCATTCGGGGTGATTGTTCTCACAATCATATAGCTAACGCAATATAAATCATTCTCAAACAAGGAGATGATTAAAATAAATTTTAAACAGATTAAATAATATAGATTATGTTTTTTGCACCAGCGGTGCAATATATTGATAGAAAAAAACATAATAATTAGATTCAATCACCCCTCTGGGGGGGAGATGCTATCTGTTAAATTCTGCAATCGTTATTTTGCACCCTTGGTGCAATTTATAAAAATAATACGATAGACTAAATATTCCATTACATTTGACTGTAACTCTACTAAATTAACTCAAAAAACTCAAAAAAGATGCAAGAAGGAAAAGAAAAATTTATTTTTAACGATACAGAAAAAACATACATCATAAAAATAAAAGAAAAAAAAAGTTTTTTCGGTAAATTTAGAAACAAACAAATAGATTCTGAAATAATAAAAACACAAGAATTAGAAACCAAACCACCTCGCGAAGGCTGCCGAGCATTCATCACCGACCTTGTTGTTGGAGACCAATACCTTGAACACCACATTAGCGAAGTATATAAAATAGATGCTTACAGCGATTACGTAGGTGAAGGAAAATATCCCGATTGCAAAACAGCATTTCCAAACGCCGCCGAAGGAACTTTCGACGGACTGGCAGTAGATAAAGGAACACGCATAATAATTTATAGCGAGCCTAATTTCAAAGGCAAAAAACTTTTAGACATAGTAGGACCTGCAATAATAAATAACAACCTTTGGAAGAAAGATAAAAGATACAATATATATATGAAGAAAAAATTTGTTGAACCACACCAAAAAATGTTCCCTCCCAAAGTAAGAAAATGGAGCAAAACAAATATGCACAGCTGGACAACAGGTTCTATTATAGTAACTTGTTGTTAGTTGTTAGTTACGCAAAGCCTATGATAACTATTTATTACAATACAAAAACACGACAACACGATAACACAATAAAACGACAACACGACAACTCAAAAACACGATAACTCAATGAACGAATTATATCCATTAAAATTTAGCCCTATATACAAAGAAACAATTTGGGGAGGCAATAAATTAGCCAAAAAACTTGACAAAAAAGTTGAAACAAACAAAAACATAGGAGAAACATGGGAAATATCTGGTGTTCAAGACAATATCTCCATAGTAGAAAACGGCTTTTTGGCCGAAAACAGCCTACAAGAACTCGTAGAAATATATATGGGAGACCTCGTTGGCGACAAAATTTACGAAAAATTCGGCATAGAATTTCCGTTACTAATAAAATTTATTGATGCCAACAAACCTCTATCAATACAAGTTCACCCAAACGACATTACCGCCAAAAAAAGACACAAAGCATTTGGCAAAAACGAAATGTGGTATGTGATAGAAGCAAGCCAAAATGCCGAAATAATTATCGGATTTAACAAAGAAATTACAAAACAAGAATATTTAGAAACCTTTGAAAACAAAAAGCTGGAACAAATACTCAACAAAGTTAAAGTAAAAAAAGGAGACGTATTTTATCTGCCAGCAGGAAGAATACACTCAATAGGAGAAGGAGTGTTGCTTGCCGAAATTCAGCAAACCTCCGACATAACATACCGAATATACGACTGGGAACGAACCGACGCAAACGGAAAACAAAGAGAACTACACACCGATTTTGCCAAAGACACCATAGATTTCACCTTCCACGAAAACTACAAAATACCATATTCTAAAACTTTAAATAAACCAGCAGAACTCGTTAGTTGCAATTACTTTACAGTAAATATTTTGGAATTTGACAAACCAAAAGAACAAATATACATAGAAAGAGACTCCTTTGTTATATATATGTGCATAGACGGAGAATTTGAAATAGACACAAAACAAGGCGAAACAACCAAAATGAAAAAAGGAGAAACAGTATTAATACCAGCCGAAATTGCCTCCGTAAATCTAATACCAAAACAAAAAACTAAAATATTAGAGATTTATGTTTAACACTTTAACCCCTGTTATTTTTTCAAAAATAATTTCGCACCCTTAATGCTTCTTCGGATTACAGTCAAATATTGTATAGAATAATAAAACATATCTTAATGCCGTAGATATGATATTTATGTAGCCCACGATGTAAATCGTGGGTTTCTAAAATATTTTAATGATAGCCATTACACAGGCACATATTCAAATTCACCACCTTCGTTTTCGTTGATTGGAGAAGAATCCCCTGGCATTTCTGCATCTTTCTTAGCGTTAGTGTGATAAATAACATAATCGTTGCTTTTGGCTTCATCGTTTCGCCACATATTTCTACCCAAATAGGTAAACTTATTGAGCAAATCGTAAAGCTCATTAGCTTTGCTAACACGTTGCTGAGTATTAATCTCACGTATGTGCTTTGCAAACTGCTGGCTATACACAACCTCTCCAAGATTATAACGCTTTGATTCAAAGTCGTCAAGCTGTTGGCTGGTAATTCCACAAACTCCCAGTTCGTCTAAATGCCTTCTCAAAATATCAATACTTAATCTAAATTGTGAGCCAAGTTCAGCATCGGTAAATTTAGAAATATCTTTATTTTGAAACTGCAAATACAACACGCTGTTTTTACCAAAGTGCGTTTTTAATTTCAACATAAGCGTTTGAAGGTCAGAACGTATTTCTTCTACCAGCAAGTTTTTTGCTTCTGTTTGAGCCATTTGGTCTCCAAGATACTGGTTGTCAAACCCGCCTCTTTCAAATTGGTTAGCTACTGCACGAAATTCGTCAATGTGTGATTGATTTATTCCGTATTTTTCAAATTCTGATAAATCTCGCTCCATCAAATAAGCGGTTTGATAACTCAACTGATAAAGTCTCTCGTGCGAGAACCTAAATTTAGGGCATAATTTTGCCATAGTAATAATAAATTAAAAACAAATAAATATCGCCGAAACGGAAAATTGTATTCTCCTGCGAGTTACCTTATTGATAACGAGTGCAAAAGTAAAAACTTTTTTTTAACTTCCAAAACTTTTTTAATATTTTTTTATATTTATTACAAAAAAAAATAATTTCAATTAGTCCTATCAATCAATGAATTGTATTTTTTAATACTTTCTTATAAATATAAATACTTGAAAATAAGCAGATTAATAAAAGTTTTAAAATAATATATTAATTATAAATAAACATTTCTATTTATTTATAAAAAAATTAAAAAAAAATGTAATTTTTTAGTTTTTTGGATATTTTCAGAACAAATTGTTGTTTTTCTATAAGTATTTGTGTATAATTTTGGACAACTTGCGAACCATTTCGGACAACTTGCGAACCATTCCGGACAACTTGCGAACATTCCGGACAACTTGCGAACAATTTCGGACAATTTGCGAACAATTTCGGACAACTTGCGAACAATTTCGGAGAATTTGCGAACCATTTTGGAAAAAAATTATCCCAATCCAGTAATATTTATTGGAAGGCAAATTATTTGCAGTGCCTTTCTAATTGATTATTAGGCTATTTTAATAAAATATATTTATAATCGGATAATATTAATTAGTAAGCCAACAAAAAAATAATGAAACAGATATTTTTGCGAAAGGCTCCAATGTTGAAAAAGGCGTGGCAATACAAAAGAATTAGAATATAACGAAATCCTTATAATAAAATTTGAAATTGTGAAAAAAAACGACTAACTTTGCAACCCGCACGGCTCACAATGGGTTGTGTTATGTGTAAAAAGGCTTATCCTAATATTTCCTAATTTTAATAAGATTAGGAAATATTAGGAATTTGATTAATTTTGCATTAAAATATAAATTAGACTTTTAAATTATGCGAAAACTTGAAAAAGCCCCAAATTGGTCAGAAGAGAAGTTATACAATAAAGCAATAAAAATTAGAAATGAGTTTGATTTAACGGATTTAATTCAGAAGATAAATGATGACTATTTATATTGGGATAAAGTAAAATATAAAAAAACAACAGACGGAATTGAACCACAAATAATATGGGCAATAACGAAATTGAGTAGAATTTTATCAGCGAAAAACATTAAATTTGGAAATACTACTTTTAAATACAATGTTACAGATAATATTCAAAAAGGACTTCATGAATTTGATTTGAATTTCGGAGGGAATTTAAGTTCTGAAACGATTTTAAACGAAGAAGATAAAAAAAGATATTTAGTCAGTTCTATTATGGAAGAAGCAATTGCTTCAAGTCAAATAGAAGGATCTGTAACAACAAGAAAAAAAGCAAAAGAAATGCTCAGAAAAAACAAAAAACCAATTAATAAGTCTGAGCAAATGATAATGAATAACTATATAACAATAAAACACATAGTTGAAATAAAAGATGAACCTATTACTGCGGAGAAAATTTTGGAAATTCATAGATTGATAGCATATCAAACAATGGATAATACAGAAGATGAGGGGAGATACAGAGATAATAATGAAATTAATGTTATTGATACAATTGATGGAGAAATAGTGCATTCGCCTCCAACTTTTGAGAAAATACCTGAATTAATGGTGCAGTTATTCCATTTTTTCAATAAAAAAGATGATAACAACTTTATTCACCCAATAATAAAAGGTTGCATTGTTCATTTTATGATAGGATACATACACCCTTTTGTAGATGGAAATGGAAGAACCGCACGTGCACTATTTTACTGGTATTTATTAAAAAACGGATATTGGCTTACTGAGTATTTATCTATATCAAGATTAATAGTAAAAAGTAAAACACAATATGCAATGGCTTATCTATATACGGAGACAGATGATAATGACCTTACATATTTTATCAATTTTAAAATTAAAATAATGCTCTCTGCTTATGAAGAATTGAAGAAGTATATTCAACGGAAAGTAAATGAAAAAAAACAATTACTAAATTTTCAAAAAATTAACAATATTAATGAGCGACAAGCAATTATTTTAAAATGGATTTTTGAAGAACCTGAAATAACTCTAACAGTTAAAGAAATTCAAGTTAGGTTTAACACTTCAAATCAAACTGCAAGAACAGACTTGGAAACATTAAATAATATGGAATTTCTAACAGTAAAAAATGTAAATAAAAAAACAAAATTATTCTATAAATCAGATAGATTTGATAATATAATAAAAAAATACACATAACATTTTCTTTGCTTTAACAGGCATTGAAACATTGTGCAAGTATTGGCAAAGGTGCGGCAAAATAACACTAAATCACTGTCAATCAACAACATGCGGAAAAGCCAACAAAAACAAAGAAGTTACCGATATAAAACATATCAGTATCATTTTAGAGCATTCGGGTTGCAAAATTTGCAAAATCCAATAATTTTATAACAAGTATGCCAAAGTCTAAAACATATAATTCCTCCCAAAAATTGGACAACAAATATGCCTTTGCCAAAGCTCCACAACTTTGGCAAAATTCTGGCTACCAAAAAACAGCAATATTATTGAAATAACTACATACAAATTTCGCAACTAATAGGATAGTGGTCGGAATAGTTTACTTTATGTTTTTTATAGTTATAAGATTTTATGAACTTGGAATGCAAAATATAATCTATCCTAAAAACAGACAAATCACGAATATAGGTGTTTCCAATGCCTTGCCCCGAGCGTTTGAAGGCATCATCTAAATTGGCGGATATCTTATTATAAACATAGGAGTTGGGGTTATCGTTAAAATCGCCACAAACAATTACTTTATAAGGACATTGCTTAATATGTTTTTTTATAATTAATACTTGTTCTGCTCGTTTTTCGTAAGCATTATTCATTTTTTTTATAATTCTATACAAGCCTACAATTTTATGCTCTTCATTATTATTGCTTTCATTATTAATAAAATCATAATCCTCGTAGCCTAATTTAATAGACTGCAAATGACAGTTATATAATCGTATAGTATCTTCACTTATAACAATATCTGTAAAAATACTTATATCATTTTCGTCCTCGTATCGTATCACGCCCTCGCTTATGATTGGAAACTTAGTGTAGGTTGCTATGCCATAATTATACCGTTGTCCTCCTTTTTTGCCAAACGAAATATAATAATCTTTGTAGTTGATTAGTTTTGTTAGCTTTTTATGATAAAATAAATTTTTATCTTTTTGGTCGGAATAATATTCTTGAAAACATAAAACGTCTGGACTTTCTTTTTCTATAAAATATAAAATTTCGGAAGAAGTATTATTATTTTTATTCCACTTATATTTGTTAAACAAACGAACATTATAACTCATTATTTTAAAGCTATTTGAATTGGCTTTTTGATTAAATAAATTTATTTGAAAACTATTTAAAATAAGATTATAACCAATTAAAATAGCAATTAGCGAAATTAAGAAAAACCACTTTTTGCGGATTGCCCAAAATACAACAAACAACAGATTAGCAGCAAACAAGAAAACATAAACAAGCCCAAACAAGGCAAGCAAACTAACATCTGACGGACTAATTCTAACGGACAAATAAGCCAAAATTAAAAAAAATGTAAAAATTAAATTTACAGAAATTATAATTTTATCTACAAAAGATATTTTCTTTGTTTTTTTTTTAGTCAAGTTACAAAAAATTTTACGGTTCTAAAATTATTTTAATCAAAATATTCAATTTTACTAAGTTTAAAACAAGCACCAAAGATACGAAAATCCATAGCCTTGTCCGTAGGGCAAGGTGAGTTTAATACAAAATATTATTTTTAAGTTGATACAACCTAAATTATAAACACAAAATTGCAAATTATGAATCCACAAATATATGAAAATAAAATTTTTGAAGTAAAAAATAATGAAAAATTTGAAGAACTATCTTTACAAATATTTAATTATCAATCACAAAACAATAAAATTTATAAGCAATATTTAAAATATTTGAAAATAAATCCCAAGACAATAAAATCTACAACAGAAATTCCATTTCTGCCAATAGAATTTTTTAAAAGCCGGAAAGTAATTTGCAATTTTGACAAAAACCACCAATACACCCAATTTAAAAGTAGCGGAACAACCTCTACTTCATCAAAAATAGCATCTTTTGCTCAGCTAAATAGAAGCACGCATTATGTAAATAAATTATCGGTTTACGAAAAAGCATTCCTTAACGGATTTTCTTATTTTTATGGAGATGTTAAAAACTACACAATTCTCGCCCTGCTCCCCTCATACTTAGAGCAAGGCGATTCGTCGCTGGTTTACATGGTAGATAAATTAATTTCGCTTTCGCAAAACAAAGATAGCGGTTTCTATTTGAACAACTTAGACCAACTTGCCGACAAATTAAACTCCCTTATCAATACAAATCAAAAAATAATATTATTCGGAGTTAGCTATGCCCTTTTGGATTTTGCAGAAAAATATAAATTAAAACAAAACCAAACAATCATTATAGAAACAGGCGGCATGAAAGGCAGGCGAAAAGAACTAACACGAACAGAACTTCATCAAAGGCTAACGAAGAGTTTAGGCGTAAAAACAATTCACTCCGAATACGGCATGACCGAACTACTATCGCAAGCCTACTCCACCGGACACGAAATTTTTGAACCCTCAAACACAATGAAAATCCTAATCCGAGACACCAACGACCCTTTTAGTTATTTGCCCAACGGAAAAACTGGTGGCATAAATATTATTGACTTAGCCAACCTATACTCATGCTCATTCATAGAAACCAAAGATTTAGGAAAGCTCTTGCCAAACAACAAATTTGAAATACTCGGCAGATTTGACAATTCAGACATTAGAGGCTGTAACTTGCTTATTTAAAAAAAATCAATGTTTTAAATATTCAATAATAAAATATTTAAGCACCAAGGGTGCGATAATCAATAACCTTGTCCGTAGGGCAAGGAATATGAATAGTAGTTTTTAAGCACCAACGGTGCGAAATAATTTATTAATAATAGATTACACACCGTTGGTGCTAAAATTTGGTATTAAACCTACCTTGCCCTTGCAGGCAAGGATATTGATTATCGCACCTTTGGTGCTTAATTTTTACTTAGAAAAATAGAATTACTAATTTTATGAAATTTTAAATTTGATAAAAAAGATTAACAATCTGATAAAACTACACAATTCATTTTAAATATAGTGATAGAGTTTTTTCATAGAAATATATTTTTTGTTTTTATAAATAAAAAACTTTAAATTTGTATTTTATAAAAAACTTTAAAAATAAAGATGTTTCAAGAAATATCTCTACATAAAACCGATAATAAATTAACAAAATGGAAAATAATTTAAAGATATACAATACTTTAACAAGAAGAAAAGAGAAGTTTGAACCACACACCCCACCTCACGTAGGCATGTATGTTTGCGGACCAACCGTTTACGGAGACGCACATCTTGGACACGCAAGAGCATCAATTTCATTTGATATTGTTTTCCGATATTTAAAATATATAGGCTTTAAAGTTCGCTATGTTAGCAACATAACAGACGTAGGACACTTAGAAAACGACGCAGACGAAGGAGAAGATAAGATTGCAAAAAAAGCAAGATTGGAACAATTAGAGCCAATGGAAATTGTTCAGCATTTCACCAACAGATATTATGAAAATATGAATATGCTTAATATCCAGCGTCCAAGCATAGAGCCACGTGCAAGCGGTCATATTCCAGAACAGATAGAAATGGTTGAAGAAATTTTGAAAAATGGATTTGCTTACCAAAGCAATGGCTCGGTTTATTTTGATGTTAAAAAATATAACGAAAAACACGACTACGGAAAACTATCTGGCAGGAAAATAGAAGACCTATTAGAAACCACTCGCCAGCTTGAAGGACAACAAGAAAAACAAAATTCGTTTGATTTTGCTCTTTGGAAAAAAGCCGACACAAAACACATAATGCGTTGGAAATCTAAATGGAGCGATGGCTTTCCGGGCTGGCACTTAGAATGCTCGGCAATGGGACGAAAATATCTTGGCAAAAAATTTGACATTCACGGAGGAGGATTAGACCTTCAATTTCCTCACCACGAATGCGAAATAGCCCAATCGGTTGCAGCAAACGGCGAAGAAGCTGTTAAATATTGGATGCACAATAATTTAATTACCATTGATGGTAAAAAAATGAGTAAATCATTAAACAACTTCATCACACTTTACGACCTGTTTTCTGGCAAAAATAATTTGCTTGAAAAAGCATACAGCCCAATGACTGTCCGCTTTTTTATTCTGCAAGCACACTACCGCAGCCCGCTTGATTTTTCTAACGAGGCACTAAAAGCTGCCGAAAAAGGTTATGCAAAATTAATGAACGGTATAAAAACGCTAAACAAATTAGAAGCAAAAGGAGATTCTGATTTTAATGTAAAAGACTTTGCCTCAAAATGTTTTAATGCCTTAGACGATGATTTTAATACACCAATACTGATTGCAAATTTATTTGATGGAATAAGACACATAAATTCAGTTGCAGATGGCAAAGCCCAAATTGAAGCAAATGATTTATTTTATCTTCAAAATTTATACAACGATTTAGTATTTGATATTTTAGGACTTAGCAAAGAGAAAGACCAAGATAATAATGTTTTGGAAGGTGTTGTAGATTTGCTATTAAACATAAGACTTGATGCCAAAAAAAACAAAGACTTTGCAACCTCCGACAAAATAAGAGACCAACTTGGCGAAATAGGAGTTATTATAAAAGATAAAAAAGACGGTTTTGATTGGGAGTTAAAATAAAAAACACAAATAATATTTTTATATAATAAATTCCTTTTACAATTAAGACAACAAGAAAGCAAATACTAAATATTTAGTATTTGCTTTTTTTTAGGCAAAAACAAAAAAATCCGCTTATCAAAGAAAAATGCAATTTCATCAAAGAAAAAAGCAATTTCGTCAAAGAAAACAAGCCTCCCTCTTAAATAGATATTCGTTTATAGTAACTTTGTAATCTCAAAATATTAAATAGGTTTACATTTGTAATATTATAAAAAATGTTAATTTATTTGAAACTTTTTTTAAAAAAAAGCGTAAAAAATATCAATCATAAAAAACACAAAAACCTCTTTTTATCTTATGAAAAAACTAAATCTACTACTTTCTTTACTACTAATTAGCTCTATTGGAATAGCACAAACAGCAGGAGATTTCCAGACTCGCCACAGCGGAATGTGGGACAATTTTAGCACATGGCAACGATACGACGGAGCAGCTTGGCAAAACGCAACAGCAGGTCAATTACCCACCAACACAAGTAATGTTCAAATTCTTGCAACTCATACTGTAACACAAAATTCGGCATCAGCAGAAGCCAAAAATATTATTATTGATGCCACTGCCGAACTTGTAACAGGCTCAGGAACATCAAATATTATTTCTATTTATGGAAATTTAACAAATAATGGGCTTTTAGATTTTTTTGACGCAGGAAAATCCAGCGAAATAATCTTCACAGGAACAGGAGACGCTCTGTTTTCAGGAACAGGAGCTACTACCGATATTTTTACCATAGAAGTTGCAAAGTCTATGATTACAGAAACAGTTGAACTTGCACCTGATAATTTTACGGTTCAAGATATGAATGCGAATGCTCCTAAATTTTTAATACAAAATACAGGAACTTTCAAACTTTCAGGAAATTTTAATATGACGTCTGAAACATTTGTTGGAGGGGCTTCATATAATTTTGACAACACAAAAGGCTTTTGGCTTAACAATCCTAATTTTGAAATAATTGCCCAAGCAGGTAGCTTTGAATATCACGGACTTGTTAGAATTAGCGAAGGTATTTTTAATGTTGGAATAAATGGGGATAATAGATTTTATCCAAACAATAGCGATGCTGAATTTATTATGGAAGGAGGAACTCTCAACATATCAGGAGCTTTTTATTCTGGAGGAGGCGATGCAATAACCTATAATCAATCAGGAGGAACAATTAATGTTGCAACACAACAAGTAACAACAGGCTATCAATATTGTTTTAGAATTAATGAATCTACGGCAAGTTTTACCATGAGCGGAGGAACTATAAATATAATTCAAGCAAATACCACCGATAGAGAATACAGCGTAGTTTGCTCTGATGCAACAACCAACATAACAGGAGGGACTTTGAATTTAGGAACAGCATCAACAGCTTCTGATTTTAATTTTGAAATAGATGGAAAAATGCCTAATACGGTTATACACAAAGACGCAACTGCAATATTAAGAGGCACCATTAATGTTTATAATAACCTAACTGTAAATGGAATTTTCACTTATCGTGATGTAAGTTGGAACGACGTATATCTTTTTGGAGACTTAATAATTAATTCAACTGGGCAGTTTCAAGTAACAAAATCGGCAACATCAAATAGAACGCAAAGACTTTATATTTACGGAAGTATAATTTCTGATGGCATTTTACTTGGATATTGGAACAACGGAGGCAACGAAGGCAGGCTCTATACTCAATTTAGAGGAACAGCAAACGAAACAATAACAGGAACAGGAGCAACTTGTATTTTTTATGACCTAAGAGTTAACAAAGGTTCGGATATGACACCAACTCTCGAAGTTCTCCGACCAATATCTATTGATGCAGGCGACAGCAACGACGGAAATAGACTTTACGTAGAAAACGGAACCTTTAAACTTTCGTCAAACAGCAATCTTACTCCATATTATAACAACCAGTGGATAAATTCCACAACAGGACGATTTTGGTTAAACCACCCTGATGCAATTATTAATTGGGCAAATGTTGGAAATTCTCAATCGCATGGCGAATTTATTTTAGATGCAGGAACATATAACACAGGTAGAAACTTTTTTATTGACGGCAGTTCTACTCCAAACAACCAAATCAACGGTGGAGCAATAAATGGCTCTGGCGAATTTGACATGGAACAAGACGTATTAATGACCGCAGGAACTATCACAATGGGAACAAGTTTTGTTGTAGATGCTAACGGTGCAGATGAATACGGAGACCTTACAATGACAGGTGGCACAATAATAGCTCAAACAAGGCATCTACTTGTTAGTGGAAAACTTAATCTAATAAATGGAGACATAATAATAGGCGATGATATTTCTGACGACCATCTTGAAGTTTACGAAGGAGGAACTCTCCAACAAGACGGTGGAACTATAACAATAAATGGATATGCCAAAATAAACGAAAATGCAACTGCCAACAATCAAATAAATGGAGGCATATTTACCGCAACTGGCGATTTTGATATAGAACAGCACCTTTTAATAACAAACTCTATTGCTAATTGTGGTAAAAACTTTTATGCTGATGGAAATAATACAAACGAAGATGGTCAAGTAACCATAATAAATGCAGAACTAAATATTGGAGACGGAGACGATTTATTTCAAATAACAAATAGCGGAGTTCTTAATTTTCAAAGCGGAACAATTAACCTTTTTGGCAGAATCCAAGTTGATAACGGAGCTGCACCAAACAATGCTATTTTTAATATGACAGGTGGAAGTTTTAATGTTGACCCTCAGCACACAACTAACACTGCTAATAATGTTGATTTAATAAATTTTGAAGATAATGCAATCGTAAACTTCACAGGAGGAATACTCACCATTATAGACCCAATGATAAGTAAACAAGTAGTCTCAAGAGATGATATTCAAGTAAGAGGAACAACAGGAGCTAAAAATTTTGCAGGCTCAACCATTAGCTTTGGTGATGGAATTTCAAATTCTCCCGGCGACCCAACATATCATGGATATTGCATATACGCAGCTACCGGTGTAGTCTTTGGAGATATTATTTTAAACAATCCTGCAGGTGCAGATAGAATTTTTATTGGTAGAGACAATTGCGACATTTATTGCAATAATCTAACAATAACATCGCCAAACGACAAGTATGTTATGAATGGAAGAATACTTAATTTAACGGGCGATTTTATAAACAACGGAGAACTTGACGGAACTCAACGCAACACAAGCAACCATCTACTTTTTACAGGAACAAATGCACAATCATATAGCGGAACAGGTATTATTACTTCAAACTTAAATCAACTTACAATAAATAATACTTCTGCAACAGGGCTTAGCCTTTCGGCTGATATTGGAGCAACTCAGGTAAACTTAACAGACGGACACGTATATTCAAACCCATCTCCAAACGGACTTTTAACTGTTTACGGAACTGCAACAACAAATCTTGCCGGAGGTAGCTCGTCAAACTATGTGCAAGGAGCTTTACGCCGAGCAATTCCAAATACAGCAAACTCCGACGATTATTTATTTCCCATTGGAAAATCAAATTACAGACTTTGGGAGCTTATTGGACTAAAAACAAGCGGTTCGGGAGATGGATTTATAACTTCCGAATTTTTCCCAACCACAGCCGAGCCGGCAACAGGTGGCAACGGAATGGCAGACCCATTAGAATCAAACGATGTGCATTGGAAAATTAATAACGATTTATCATCTGTAAATATTGACCATGTTGCATCGGTTAGAGTAACATACACTATTGGTGCACCTCCACCAGTTTTAACTCTTGCTCAAAGCAATACTGGACTAAACGGCACTTATGATGCCATAGGCAGATTAATTACAGCTACAACTCTACAATCAGAAGAATACAAATCAGATGCTTACGCCACAAATGCAGAAACATATCTTTGCATAGGAGCAGTTGAACCTTTGGAAGGAACTTATACAGTTGGTAATTCTGGTGATTATCTTAATCTTACAGAAGTAGCAGCAGAGCTTCGCATAAAATACGTAAACGATTGGGTTGTTTTTGAAATGCTTCCAGATTACGACGATGCAACCGAAACTTTCCCCGTAGATTTTGATGTTTTAATGCTTACAGAACCAAAATACAATGTTACAATTCGTCCTCAATTAGGTGTAGTTGGAATAGAAACAGCTCTTGACGGTTTTGGAAACGGTGCAGAAATTTACATAAATCACATTCACGACCTTCGTTTTGATGGTCGTCCGGGAGGCGTGGGTGCAGGCGATTGGCTTTTTGAACACCGAGACGCAACTCCTGAACCTGTTTTTACTTTTAAAAATAACGCTTACGCTGATACTTTATCATACCTAACTATAAAATCTGATATTCAAACAACTACAAGTGGAGTAATACTTTTTGAAGCTGATAATGGAGACGGAAACGATAGTATTGTTATTGATAATTGTGATATTACTGGTCGCACAACAACTCCAACTATTGCAATCTATTCGCAAGGAAATAGTGGCTCAGAAAATGATAATAATAAAATTGATAATTGTAATATTTACGACTATTTTAATGCAACGGAAGATACTTACGGTATTTATCTCGGAGCAAATAATACAGATTGGACTATTGAAAACAATAGATTTTATCAAACAGCTCCAAGAATTTTTACCGAAAACCAAACTTATTACGGAATTTCAATAAATAGTGGAGAAAATCATTTTATAAATAATAATACTATTGGATATGCCGATAATCTCGGAAATAATTTTACAGATATTTCTGGCTCAACATCTGAATTTAGAGGTATTTACATGAGTGTAGGTTATGGAAACTATTCTAACATCACAAACAATACAATTTCTGGAATAAAATTTAGCAGTTCAAACTCTGGAAATTATTTTGTTCCTATTCACATAATAAATGGCGATGTAAATGTAGGAACTGCAGGAAATGGAAACACTATTGGCTCGGTTGGCAATTTTGTTGATTATCCCATACAACTAACTTATAATGTTAATGATGGAAATTTTATTGGAATATACACACAAGTAAACAGACCAACACAAATAATTGATAATAAAATAGGAGGAATAAAAACAACAGGTAATTTTAGAACCGATGTTTTTGGTGTTTTTACAAATAATTCAGGAAGCACAGCCGATTTTAATATTTCAGGAAATATAATTGGTAGCACAACGCAAGCAAACAGTTTTTCCATAGGCACAATAGGAGACACACAACACAACCGATTTTATGGAATTTACAACTACCGAGGCGATAATGTTACAATTTCAAATAATACAATACAAAATATAACAAGCTACTCTCGTAGCACAAGTGGAGACAACCGAATTTGTGGTATTTATCACGAATACGATATTGCATTAATTGCAAATAATACAATAGGAAATCTAACAAATTACTCTGGAAATCAAAATATTGGATACAATTCAAGTTTAGTAGGAATTGTAAAACGGTCAAATGTAGCAGGACAAACAATTACGGGGAACAATATTTTTGGATTAAAAAGCATGAATTCAAACAACAGGTATATTGCAATTCTTGGAATGGACATAGTTGCAAATACATCTACAAAAGACATTGTTTCTTCAAATTTTATTCATAATTTTAACACAAACTCTAATAACGGTTACCTTGAAGGAATAAGAATCGTAGATGGAACTTATAATATTATAAATAATATGATTCAACTTGGAATTGATGAAAATGGAAACTCTGTTACCAATCCAGTTAATATTTACGGAATAAACTACAGAAACGACGAACCTGTAGATTTTTATCACAACTCAATATATATTGGAGGCACAGGAGTAACAAACCAAGCAGACCGTCATTCTTATTGCATACACAAACGAGATACAGAACTTAGTATTATGAAAAATAATATTTTTGTAAATCAACGTTCAAACTCCGCAGGAACAGACAGCAAACATTACGCACTTTACTTATCTTACGAAGATGTTGTAAATTCTGATTATAATATTTATTATATTAATGGAACAGGTGGAGTTCTTGCAAATTTAGATGGGGCAGATTTTATAACTTTGCGAGCAATGAAGGCATATGCCGACAACGGAAACGACCATCATTCAGGTTTTGGAAATCCAAATTTTATTTCGCCAACAGGCGATAATACAACCTGCGATTTGCACCTTCAAGCAATAAACCCTGCCGAAGGAATGGGAGTCGCATTAGGAATAGCAACAGATATAGACAACGAAGACCGCACAATTTTAACCCCAGTAGATATTGGTGCAGACGCAGGAAATTTCACTTTTAATGCCGATGTAGATATTTATTCGCCAAATTTTGAATATTTGCCTATTGAACCTCAATCCTGCGGAATAACTACGGTTGATATTGATGTTAGAATTACCGACCAAGGAGTTGGAGTGCCTCTTGCAGGTGCAAACGTGCCAAGACTTTACTACCGGGACAACAGCAATCCATGGGCAACCGGAACAGATGTGGCGGGAACTCTCCAAAGCGGAGATGCAAACGACGGAGTTTGGCGTTTTACGTTCACTCCACTGCAAAACAATAAATTTTACGAATATTATTTTATTGCCGAAGACCAAGCAAACAATCCAGCAAGCGAAATTGCAAACGGAATAGCAACTACAAATAATGTAAATATCGGATACTCAAAATACGACGACAACAGCCCAATTCATACCGATGTAAATAATGCAAACGTATATCCTGATGGAGATGTAGAAATAGATGTCTTTACAGTATGTGTTTATCCCGCTGCAAGTTATACCATTGGAAACGATGCTGGCTGTATTGCAACCTTAGGACACGTTTGTGATTTTGAAACTATTACAGCCTACGGCGATTTCTTCTTTAATATGAATGCAATGATTATTGACAAAAATGTAACAGGCTATATTGTTGCAGATACTTACGAACCTGCCGCCTTCCCGGCAAATCAAACTTTTGAAAGTCCAATAAATAGCAATTATCAAATTCGCATCGAACCTTATGACGCTTCTTTAAAAGTTTTAAATTCGGATAATACCATAAATGATAAAATGATACGCTTTGAAGGAGCCGACCGTTATACTATTTCTGGCGAATTTAATGCAGATGGAAACCAATGGTTAGAATTTTCTCACGACAAAGACGACCAGTCTGTTTTTTATTTTAAAGATGATGCACAAGACATTACATTAGAACATCTTACAATCAAAGGTTCAGGTGCTTTAGACCCACGTGGAACTATCTTTTTTGACAGCACAACAGTTGCCACCCCACAAGGAAATAAAAATATTATTATTGATAACAATAAAATACTTGCACACACACAAGTGCCATTAAATGCAATATACTCTTATGGAGGACAAGCAAACAACTCAAATATTCAAATAACAAACAACGAAATTGATGCTTTTCAAAGCATAGCTATTTGGGCAACAGACCATTTTAATGATAATTGGACAATTTCCAACAACATTATTTACAATACTTTTGTAAATGACACACTGCAAGCAGCAATTAGCATAGAAAGTGGCTCTAATCATACAATTAGTGGCAACCAAATTGGCGGTTCTGATGCAACTCTCGGAGGAACAGCTATGACAAACACTTATTCGGCTGAATTTAATGTTATTTATATGAATGTTGATGACAATATAGCTTCTAATATTACAAATAATACAATTAAAAATATTGCTTGCAATCGCAATGGCTGGGGAAATGTATTGAGAGGAATAAGAGTGCATGGCGGAAAAGTAAACATAACTGGAAACACTTTAGAGAATTTCAGAAATAGTAGAAACAACAGAACCTACGGAATTTCATATCTTGGAACAAGCGGAATATCAATATCTAACAACATAATTACAGATTTCACAACAACTGGAAACGGAGATTTAAGAGCTTTTTATATCAACACCGACGAGACAGATGTAAACACTTTTGATAACAACTTAATGAAAAACTTGACAGTAGATAATACTGGAAGTGGTGTTGATTTTTATGGACTTTATCACGAAAACGGCAGAACTATTATTACCAATAATATTATCGGAGGAAATAACCCAAGCGATAAAATTACCCACAACGGAAGAGATGATTTTACTGGCTTTTATATGAGAGACGGAAGCGGAAACGACTTTGACCAAACAATTTCAGACAATCAAATTTTAAATATTGAAATAACCAACAACAATATATTTAGAGGTTTTGACATTCCTAATACTGCCGACGGTGTGCCAATTAATATAACTAACAACACGGTTGACAACTTAAACTTAAATTGTTCTAACGAAGTTACACCATTCCGACTTGAAGATGGAGAAATAAATGTTTCAGATAACAATGTTGGAACTGCAACTTACGGAATAACAAATGCAGGAGTTGGAACAATGCGTGGTATTTATTTTTCTACTAATGATAATGGTGCTATTTTAGATAATAACTCAATTACAAATCTTGACAATAATGGAACAATATACGGAATTAACCATAATGAATATCGTAATCAAACAATTTCAAATAATACAATTTATGGAATAAACACCGCAAACGATATAAGTTTTAAAGGAATATATATTACAAATGGAAACAATTTATCTGTTCAAGGAAATACTATTCAAGATATAATTATGACAAATGGTGGAGCAAATACCAACTTCACAGGAATTGAAATAACATCTGGAACTGTAAACCTTGGAACTACCGACGGAAATCTTGTTGGAGACAATGCTACAGCAAATAGCATTTCCATAAATGGGGCATTTGCTCGTGGTTTTTGCATTGCTAACAACACAAGAACAACAACAGCAAGCGACAATACTGTTGCAAATATGACTACAACGGGTGCAAACACACAACTACAAGCATTTGCAATTACAAATACAGGCGGAACTGTTAATTTTTCAGATAATACAGCCAAAAATATAAATGCAAATGGAACAGCAAACACATCTGTTACAGGTTTTTACATTGATGAAGCAGGAACAAAAAACATTTCGCAAAATACTGTTCGTGATATTTCTACAACAAGCTCAAAAACAGATATTTCTGATGGATTTTTAGCATCGCAAGGATTTCATATTGCAGGAACTTCATCGGCAAATATAAGTGAAAACGAAATTTACAATATTTCAGCAACAGGAAATGCAAACATCAATGTAACTGGAATTTCTGAAAATGCAACTAATGCACAAATAACTAAAAACATTATTCATAATATTTCAAATGCAACAACAGGAAACGGAACTGTTAGCGGAATAGTGCTTTATAATCTAAATGCTGGTTATGTTGCAAACAATATGATTTCAATCGGAAATAACGACAATAATGAATATTCAGGAATTTGGATTCCACAAGCAAATACAAATACTAAAAATATATATTTTAACTCAATCTACATCGGTGGAACTGCCACAGGCGAAAATTCTTATGCTTTTCTAAGAGGCAATAATACTACACCTTTATATATTAGAAATAATATTTTTTCAAATTTCAGAACAGGAGGAGCAGGCAAACATTTTGCAATGGGAACACAAAATACTACTTGGAACTCATCGTTTATGCAGGCAAATGGCTATTATTCAACAAATTCGGCAACAATAGGAAACTGGAATGGTTCTGATAACGATTTTGAAACCCTACTTACAAATGTTGGAGAAACAGGAACTTACCTAAGCACCGACCAAATGCCCGAATTTACTGATGCAGCAAATTGCGACTTACATATAAATCCTGCAAATAGTTGTGGATTTAACAGTGTTGGAGAAGCAATAGCAAATGTTACAGACGACTACGATGGCGATTTACGTTCAACCAATCCAGATATTGGTGCAGACGAATTTACGCCAACAGGACGAAGCGGCAATTTTGTTTGGAGAGGACACTCCGACAACAACTGGGACGACAACGGAAATTGGCAATGCGAACTTGCACCTTCAAATAATCCGGGCGAGCTAATAATTATTCCTTGTGTTACAAACGAACCAATAATTGGAAGAACCTTGCCAGCGTCCACGGTTTTGGTAGATGCTATGGATATTCGTCAAAGTGGAAATTTAATAATTAATCCAGGAAATTCTATCACTTTAAGTGGAGATTTAATTTTAAACGGAACTGTTACAATAGAAACTCCTGCAAATGAATTTGAAGCAACTGGCTCATTTATTGACAATGGAACAATTACAGGAACTGGTCAGATGATTGCAAAACGTTTCCTAAATGGTGGTCAATATCACCAAGCATCATCACCTGTAAAACAAGGAACAGGGAACAATACAAGTGCGATTTTCACAAGAAGTAATCCGAGCGGAAACTACAACGCTAATCTTTATTTGTATAACGAAGCTATGGATTTAGACGGAACAGTAAGCACAGAGCCAGCAGGAACTTTTGACAATAACAATCTTGCCGCCGGCTGGTATTATGGACACAACGGAGAGGCAGGTGCAGACATCAATCTTGTTGAAAATAAAGGATATATGTTTTACACCGACCAGTATCAAACACTGCAATTTGAGGGCGAACCCGCTACTGGAAATTATGATGCAACAGGTCTTAGTTTCACCAACAACGACCCCGATAATGATGCAAGTGGAGCAAACCCAACAGAATATAACTTATATGATGGCTGGCATTTACTCGGAAACCCCTACCCTTCGGCAATAGATTGGAACTTAATTAGAGATGATCAAATTTCAGGTATTGATGACGGAATTTACGTTTGGGATAACACTGGTTACTCTGGTTATAAAAACGGCTCGCAAGTGCAAAATGGAAACCTAACAAATAATATTCCTCCAATGCAAGGATTTTTTGTGAGAACAAATGGAGGAGCAACTCCACCAGCCGTTGGCGGACAGAATTTTGTGGGAAGTGTAGAAATAAGAAACGAACACAGAACACATTCGGGTGCCATTTATTTAAAATCCAACTACAACCACTCAAATTATTTGAAACTAAAAACTTCGGCAAACGGACACAACGATTTTATTGTTGTTCAATTTTTGCCAGATGCAACCAACGAATATGATGCTGCTTACGACCTTGTGCGTATGTTTGTAAATCCAAGTTATGGAGACCCAACTCTACCACAACTTTATTCTATCACTGAAAACGAAAACGACCCACTTTCATTAAGCGTATTGCCAACAGATGAGATGATTGGCAAAATTGTTCCCTTGGGGTTAAGTATTGGACAAGCAGGAAATTACACAATTTCAGTAGATAAATTTAATGATTTTGAAAATGTCCATGTTTACTTAAATGATAACTTAACCAATAGCAAGGTAAATTTAAGGAATACAAATACTTACAGCTTTGATTTTGAAGGTGGAAAAATTGACGACCGATTTTATCTTAATTTTGAAGCAAATCACGCACCAGTGGCAACAAACGAAATATCAGACAAAGAAACTCTTGAAGACGAAGAATTTACTTTCACTTTTGCAAATAATACTTTTATTGATGAAGATTTTGGAGATTTTTTAAGATACGAAGTTCAAAACCTGCCAACTTGGTTAAATTTCAATTCTGAAACAAAAACTTTTTCAGGAGTGCCTTTAAATCAGAATGTTGGCGAAGTAGAATTAAAAATTATAGCTTTTGACACATTCAACGAAAGTGATACAACTAATTTCAAAATTAAAATAATTAACACAAACGATGCTCCAATAGTTGCAAATCAAATTCCTGATATGCAAACAAATGCAGGAGAAATTTACAGCTATCAGATTCCTGAAAATATTTTTTATGATATTGATTTAGGAGATAATCTAACACTAAAAGCTAATTTAGAAGGAGGATATTTATTGCCAAACTGGTTGAGTTTTAATTCTGAAACAAGAACTTTATCAGGAAAACCAATGAATGCACAAATTATTGATATTGAAATATTTGCAATAGATACAGATGGTGAAAACGTATCAGATATTTTTGAACTAACAGTTTTGGAGACATTAAATATTTCGGAAAATAATGATATTGAAATAGAAATTTATCCAAACCCTGCAAGCAATTTTGTAAATATAAACCTAACAGGTCTTAAAAAACCGTCAGGTTTGACCCTGAAAATAACAGATGTTACAGGCAAACTTATTTTAGAACAAAATATAACTTCAAGCGAAACTGAAATAAACATTTCAAAATTCACATCAGGCTCGTATTTTATTCAAATTCAAAATGATGAAACAAAAATTGTGAAAAATTTTGTAAAAAAATAATACTATCCAAACAAAGTCAGAAATTCAATAAAACAGAATTTCTGACTAATTTTATAACATAAAATTTTACTTCTTCATAAATTCCGAACAAACTATCGCAGTTGCAATCGCAACATTTAGCGACTCTGTTTTTTCGGGATTTGTGCTAAAGTTTGGAATATTAATTTTATTATCAATTAATTTAGAAACAGCAGGACTAATTCCATTTCCCTCGTTGCCCATAACAATAAATCCTTTGTTTGGCAAGTTTTTTTTATAAATATTTTCGCCCTCCATAAAAGTTCCAAAAGTCTCAAAATCAGAAGTTTTATTATATTCTGAAATTAAATTTTCAATGTCTAAATAATGAACTTTTACTCTAAGAAAAGCCCCCATAGTTGCCTGAATAACTTTGGAATTGTATAAATCTACCGTGTTTGGCGAGCAAAAAACATTTTTTATTCCAAACCAATCTGCCAGCCTAATAATTGTTCCCAAGTTTCCAGGGTCTTGAATGCCGTCAAGAACTATTGACAAATTTTCTGAAATTTCGTTTTTGTCAAAAACAGTTTTTGGAATTTCCACAACCGCCAAAACCTCTTGAGTAGTTGTTAGAGAGCTTATTTTTTTTAGTTCTTTGTCGTTTGCCGTCAGAATTTCAAAACTTATATTTTCTAATTTATTATTTTCTATCCAATGTTCTGTTGCAACAATATATTCTATTTTTATATTAGATTTTAATAATTCACCAACAATTTTTCTTCCCTCGGCAACAAAATTATTATACTTTAATCTATTCTTTTTGTTTTTAAGAAGATTAATTTGTTTTATTCTATTTTGACTTATCATTTTTTTATATTATTAAGAAAATAAAAATATTTTAAGAACATTTTGCATCAGTTAAACTGCTATATATCAAGCGAAAGCCACTAACAACTAATCACTAACAACTAATCACTAATTTTATCAATTACAATTCTAAAACCTACTGTAATGTTATTGTTATTGGGATTTGCCGCCTTTCTATTTGTTGGATAAATACTCTCTTTTTCAGAATACCACGAACCTCCTCGCTTAACTTTCATTTGTCCAAAATCTGCTCCTTGCGGATTTTTTTTGGGGGAAAGTTCATAATAATTAGCTAAATACCAGTCCGAACACCACTCCGATAAGTTTCCATAAATATCATAAACTCCAAAAATATTTGCCTCTCTACTACCAGCTTTATTAATTTTATCTTCGGAGTTTTCTTTAAATATTGCTATTTCGTTTAATTTTTCTACCGAAAAATCTTTTTGGCTATTTGCTACATATTCCCACTCGGCTTCTGTTGGTAGTCGTCCGCCTTTCCATTGGCAGTAAGCATTTGCACCATACCAACTTACAAAACAAACTGGATAGTTTTCGTATCCTTTTTCAACAAAAAATGTAGAATCTTTTTCATAAATTCTACATTTTTCGTTTCGCCATTTACCTTCCAAAAAAATCCAAATAGAATTTTCCTCCATTTGATTACCTTTTTCATTTAAAAAAATAGCATACTCTTGATTTGTTACTTCATATTTGCCTATGTAAAAACTACTTATCTTTACTTTATGTTTTGGCTTTTCATCTATTTCAGAATTATTATTTCCCATTTTATATCGTCCGCCGTCAATAAATACTAAATTTGTATCTTTTTGAGCATAAATATTTGATGATAAAAAAATAAAAATAAAAAACAATGATATTTTTATTTTATTTAGAAATGAATAATAATTTAAAAATAGTAATTTAAAAACTCTTTTAATCATATTTTTTTATAATTTCTTTTACTATTGGGTGTCTCACAACGTCCTCTATTCCAAACTCCACAAACGAGATTCCTTCAATATCTTTTAATTTATTATAAGCATGAATTAATCCTGAACGGTCTTTATTTGGAATATCTATTTGCGTAACATCTCCCGTTACAATAAATTTTGAGTTTTGCCCCATTCGTGTCAAAAACATTTTGAGCTGATTTATTGTAGCATTTTGAGCCTCGTCAAGAATAACAACCGCATCGCTAAGCGTTCGCCCACGCATGTAGGCAAGCGGTGCAATTTGAATAATTCGGTCTTCAAAATAGCTGTCCAATTTGCTTGCAGGAATCATGTCGTAAAGAGCATCGTAAAGTGCTTGCATATAGGGGTCTAACTTCTCTTTGAGGTCGCCGGGTAAAAAGCCCAGTTTTTCACCTGCCTCCACCGCCGGACGACTCAAAATTATTCGCCTAACTTCTCTATTTTTCAGCATTTTAACTGCCAACGATATTGCTATAAATGTTTTTCCTGTTCCTGCTGGTCCTATTGCAAAAACAAGGTCGTTGTCCACAAATTGTTTTACTAATTTTCTCTGGTTTGGAGTTCTTGCTTTTATGGGCTTACCCGTTGTGCTATAAACTATTGCAGAGTCTTTGCTGGTCAAAAAATCGGTTTTTAGTTCGTCGCCTTTTTGTTTCAAAATATTTTCAATATCGGTGTTAGACAACCTATTGTAACGATTATAAAAATCGGTAATTTGTTGTAATTTTGTTTCAAAACGAGCGATTTCGCTGTGGTCTCCAAATATTTTGATTGAATTGCCTCTTGCAACTACTTTTAATTTAGGAAAGTAACTTCTTATTTTTTCAATATTGGCATCATTTATCCCCAAAATTTCAGTAGGATTTTTTGATTCTAATGTTATATTTTTTTCTGGCATTAATTTAATTTTGTTACAACTACTCGTAAGTCTAAAACTGTCAGACACTTTTAAAGTGTCTGACAGTTAGCCAACAAACCAAAACAGTTTTATTTTAATTTTATTCTGTCTGACAGTTAGCCAACAAACCAAAGCAGTTTTATTTTAATTTTATTCTTGCATCTACCGCCACAACTTTTTTGGCAGTTCCGAGAAGTGGATTTAAGTCCATTTCCATAATTTCGGGAGCAGCCTCTACAAGTGCCGATAATCGGACAACTACATCGGCAAATTGCTCTTCATTTATTCCTTCTTGCCCACGCACTCCTTTTATTATTTTATAACTTTTAAGAGTTTTTATCATATCAAAAGCTTCATTTTTAGAAACTGGCGAAAGATTAGAATTTACATCTTTAAACACTTCAATAAAAATGCCACCAAGACCGCAAAGTATCTGATGTCCAAAGTTTTTCTCGTATTTTGCACCAGCAAAAATTTCCGTTCCGCTCAGCATTGGTTGCAAAAGAATTGATGTTGTATCTTTTATCTTCATCATGCGTTCAAACTCGCTGGCAACTTTTTCTTCGGTGTTTACATTTAGAACAACTCCTCCAACATCTGATTTGTGAACAGGTCCTACCACTTTCATAACTACTGGCATACCAAGTTGTTTGGCAAATTTCACAGCCTCGTCTTTGGTAGTTGCAACTGCCTCGCCTGCACGAGGAATGCCTGCAGCATCAAGCAATGCCTGAATATTTTTTGGAGAAATATATCCCGAACCTGCATTTTTAACAATCTCTCTTATTTTTTTAGTATCTACCTGTGGCAAATCTATTTTTTCTGGTTGAGGTTTTGGCGTATAAAATACTTTTGTTAGAGCATCGCCAAGCAAAACTTCATCAGCAAAACTTTGTCGTCCTTTGTTTTGAAAATGCAAAATCTCTTCTCTTGTTTCCTGCAAAGAAGGAAGAACTGGATAAATTGGCTTTTTGCAAGTTTTCATTTTTTCGTCCAAAACATCGTAAACATCAAAAACCTTGAACAATCCCGGACTACCAAAAATCACAACCATTGCATCGATATTGTCAAAGTCGTTTTCGCAAGCATCAATAATATCGCCAAGTTGTTGGGCAGTTCCAGTTGCCAAAAAATCAATAGGATTGGAAACCGATGAGCCTGCATATAATTTTTCAAGTAATTTTTCGGCTTTTTCTCCCTTAATAGTTGGAATTTCTAAGCCACCGTTAGACAGAGAATCTGTGAGCATAACGGCAGGTCCTCCTGCATGAGTTATTATAGCTATATTTTTGCCAGTAAGTTCTTTATGTTGAAAAATTGCACCAACGTTTGCCAACTCTTCACGTCCCGAACAACGCACAATTCCTGCTTTTCGGAACAAAGCAGTAACTGCCACATCTGGACTTGCCAAAGCTCCTGTGTGCGAGGACGCTGCACGACTTCCTGCCTCCGAACTTCCTGCTTTTACGGCGGCAATTTTACAGCCCTTTCTTATTAAAGAAGAAGCATGTTTTAGAAGCATTTGAGGTTTATTAACTGTCTCAATATAAAGAAGTTTTGTTTTTGAACTTGTTTCGGGGTCAAAAGTTTCGTCCAAGTATTTCAGAACTTCCTCTACTCCCATTTGTGCACTGTTTCCTACAGAATATACACTGTTAAAAGTCAAGCCTTTGGGCAATGCCGTTTCCATAATAAAAACGGCTGTTGCTCCCGAGCCAGAAATCATATCTACACCTTCTGGGTCTAACTTTGGAATTGGAGTTGTAAAAACACCGTTGTAATTTGTATTTAAAACACCAATGCAATTAGGTCCTATTAACGAGCCATTTACAGCGTTAATTGTTTCCACAATTTGATGTTCATATTTTGCACCTTCTTCGTTTTCTTCGCTAAAACCTGCGGATAGGATTATAAATGCTTTGGTATTTTTATTTTTGGTAAGAAAATCAATTGTTGGTGGGCAGTATTTTGCAGCAATAGCCATTATTGCCAAATCCACTTCGGGCAAATTAGTTATATCTTTATAACTTTTTATACCTTGCACTTCGTCCTCTTTTAGGTTGGTAGCATAAATATCTCCTGCAAAATTACCGTCCAATAAGTTTTTAAGCACCTTTCCTCCAGGCTTTTGAACATCGTTTGATGCTCCTACAACTACAATACTTTTCGGATTAATTAATTGATTATTTATCATTATATTTTAATTTTTAGTTTTTAGCTTCTAATAGGCTGTCTTGCTTATTTTATTATTAAAGTTATTAACGAAATATAATTAAGAACTAATTACTTATAATTGAACACTTTTTTAAAAATTAAAAATAGAAATAAAAAATCTATTGGCAAAATAAAAATTATAAATAGTTTGTTTTTAAGAGCTAATAAACTCTTACAAAGGATTATTTTTATCATATATCATTTTTTTCTATTACACAGATTTTGTGCTTGTATTAAAACATAGAAAAGTAAAAGCAAATAACACTTTTGGAAAGATAAAAATAATCAATTATATATCAAGGCACTAAACAACAAACAACAATATTTTAATTTTATATTTCAAAGTATTTTTTTTTTTTCTAAAAAAAACTTTAAATTTGTTTTTTAGCTATAAGCATAATTTCATCATAAAATTAACCAATGATACACTCAAAACTTCCAAACATAGGAACAACAATTTTTTCTATAATGTCAGAAATGGCAAACGAATATAATGCGATAAACTTATCGCAAGGCTTTCCTAATTTTGATATTTCACACAGGCTAATTAATCTTGTAAGTGATTATATGAAAAAGGGTTATAACCAATATTCTCCAATGCCGGGTGTTATGCCACTAAGAGAAATAATAGCTCAAAAAACAGAAGATTTATACGGAGCAATATACAACCCTGAAACAGAAATAACCGTTACGGCCGGAGCCACCCAAGCCCTTTATGCAATAATTTCTGCCCTAATAAGAGAAAACGACGAAGTAATTGTATTTGAACCAGCTTACGACAGCTATGTGCCTGCAATAAAAATGAATGGAGGACGAGCCGTAAGCATAAAACTAAAAGCACCTGATTATAAAATAGACTGGGAGGTGGTAAATAAATTCGTTAATTCAAATACCAAAATGATGATATTAAATACTCCCCACAATCCAACCGGGACTATTTTATCAGACGAAGATATTGAAAAACTAAAAAAAATAATCAGCGGAACAAATATAACTATACTAAGCGACGAAGTTTACGAACACATTATTTTTGACGGAAACCAACACAACAGTATTGCAAAATATCCAGAGTTAGTTAAAAGAAGTATTATTGTTTCCTCTTTTGGAAAAACATTCCATGCTACTGGCTGGAAATTAGGATATTGCCTTGCACCAGCAGAAATAACCAAAGAAATTAGAAAAATACACCAATTTATGGTCTATTGTGCCAACACTCCTATTCAATACGCAGTTGCAGAATTTTTACAAAATAAAGAAGAATATACCAAACTTGGCGATTTTTATCAAGAGAAAAGAGACTTCTTTAATAATATGCTAAAAAATAGCAGATATAAAATTATTCCATCAAAAGGAACTTATTTTCAGGCAGTTGATTACAGCCAAATAACAGATATGCAAGACAAAGATTTTGCAATAGAACTAACTCAAAAACACGGAATTGCTTCAATACCAATGTCTGTTTTTTATCATTCCAAAGAAGAATCTAATACACTAAGATTCTGTTTTGCAAAAACCAAAGACACATTAGAACAAGCAGCCGAAAGACTACTAAAAGCAGAACAAAGTTATTAATTTCTAATGCAACTGTCAGAAACTTAAAAAATATCTGACAGTTAGACAAATTTTTAAGACCTATTAAAAAAATATAAAATGGCAACAAAAGATACTTTAAAAAAAATAATAGCACACTCAAAAGAATATGGTTTTATTTTCCAATCAAGCGAAATATACGATGGGCTTAGTGCCGTTTACGATTACGGACAAAATGGAGTAGAACTAAAAAAGAATATTAGAGACTATTGGTGGAAAGCAATGGTATATCTTCACGAAAATATTGTAGGATTAGATGCAGCAATATTTATGCACCCAAAAACCTGGGAAGCATCTGGCCACGTAGGAGCTTTTAACGACCCACTTATAGACAACAAAGACAGCAAAAAACGCTACCGTGCAGACGTATTAATAGAAGAGTATCGTGAAAAAATTCAACAAAAAATAGAAAAAGAAGTTACCAAAGCCAAAAAGAAATTTAAAGACGATTTTAATGAAGCTGAATTTTTATCAACTAACAAAAATGTTCTTAGAAACCAACAAAAAATAGACGAACTAAATAAACGATTTCAAACAGCATTAGAAGCCGACGACCTTGACGAAATTCGTCAAATAATTATTGATAGCGGAATTGCTTGCCCTGTTTCTGGCTCAAAAAACTGGACAGAAGTAAGACAATTTAACCTTATGTTTGATACCAAACTTGGCTCGGTTACTGATGATGCAAACAAAATATATTTGCGTCCCGAAACAGCACAAGGAATATTTGTAAACTATCTAAATGTTCAAAAAACTGGGCGTATGAAAATTCCTTTTGGAATTGCACAAACAGGTAAAGCATTTAGAAACGAAATAGTTGCACGACAATTTGTTTTCCGAATGAGAGAATTTGAACAAATGGAAATGCAATTTTTTGTGCGTCCGGGAGAAGAGATGAAATGGTATGAATACTGGAAAGAATTTAGACTAAAATGGCACAAAGCACTCGAACTTGGCGACCAAAAATACAGATACCACGAACACGACAAACTTGCACATTACGCAAACGCTGCCGTAGATATTGAATTTGACTTTCCAATGGGTTTCAAAGAAGTAGAGGGCATACATTCTCGAACCGATTTTGACCTGTCGCAACATCAAAAATTTTCAGGAAAAAAACTACAATACTACGACCCAAAAATAGAAGAATCATATGTGCCTTACGTTGTAGAAACATCTATCGGACTTGACAGAATGTTTATGACAATTCTATCTGGTGCATACAACGAAGAAAAAATTGAAGATAAAAATGGAGAAGTTAGCGAAAGAATAGTTTTAAACATTCCGCCAGCACTCGCACCAATAAAAGTAGCAGTTCTTCCTCTTACCAAAAAAGACGACTTGCCAGAAGTTGCACGTAGTATAATGAACAAACTAAAAATCAGGCACAACGCACAATACGAAGAAAAAGACTCTATCGGAAAAAGATACCGCCGACAAGATGCTATTGGAACTCCATTCTGTATAACAGTGGATCATCAAACAAAAGAAGACAATACTGTAACCCTAAGACACAGAGACAGTATGAAACAAGAAAGAGTAGAAATATCCGAACTTATAAAAATTATAGACCAAAAGGTAGATATAAATAATTTATTAGAAAAACTTTTCTAAACTTTAAAATAAATATATAAAATGGATTTATTAACTCAAATAAAAGAAAAAGCAAAACAAAATGTGCAAACAATTGTTTTGCCAGAAGGAGAAGAACCAAGAACTTTAAATGCTACTAATGAGCTTGTTGGCGAAAATATTGCAAAAATAATTTTAATAGGTAACAAAGAAAAAATCTACAAATTTGCAAAAGAAAACAACTTAGAACACGTTAGCAAAGCTGAAATTATTGACCCGGTTACATTTGATAAAAAGGAAGAATATGCCAAAATAATGATGGAAATTCGCAAGCACAAAGGTCTTACCAAAGAGCAAGCTTACGAACAACTTGCAAATCCATACTATCTTGGAACAATGATGATTAAAGCAAAAGATGCAGACGGTATGGTTGCAGGAGCAATTTGCTCTACGGCAGATACTATTCGTCCAGCATTTCAATACATCAAAACACTTCCTGGAATAAGCATTGTTTCTGGTGCATTTATTATGGTATTGAAAGACCAAAATTTTGGAGAAAATGGTTTACTCGTTTTTGCAGACTGTGCCGTTCATCCAGACCCTACAGAAAAAGAACTTGCAGAAATAGCAGTTGTTACAGCAAAAACTACCAAAGCAATAGCAGGTTTTGAGCCACGTGTAGCAATGCTAAGTTTTTCTACAATGGGAAGTGCCAAACACCCAATGGTGGATAAAGTAAGAAATGCCACAGAAATAGCAAGGAAATTAGCACCAGATTTGAAAATAGATGGAGAATTACAAGCAGATGCTGCTATTATAGAAGCAATAGGAAGTAGTAAAGCTCCAAACAGCGAAATAGCAGGAAAAGCAAATGTATTAGTTTTTCCAACCTTAGAAGTAGGAAATATTGCTTACAAATTAGTTCAAAGATTGGCAGGAGCAGAGGCTGTTGGTCCTATCCTTCAAGGACTTGCCGCACCAATAAATGACCTTTCGAGAGGTTGCTCGGTTAGTGATATTGTAAACCTTGTAGCAATTACTGCCAACCAAGCAAGCGATTTTTAAATTAAATATAAATAATGAAAAATGAAAATTTAGTTTTCATTTTTCATTATTATTTTATTTAATGCTCTACCATTTCAAAATCCACATCAATAATATCATCATACTCCTCACCCAAATCTTGCATATCTTCATCAATATCTTTATAGTGCCACCTAATTAAAACTTTGTGAGTTTTGTGCATATTTTCCAAAAGAAGTAATATTTGAATTATTTGCTTTGATGATGCAGTATTAAAATACTCTAAATTAAAATTAAAAACGGTTAGACTATTTGGGTTTTCTTTATATTCATTCAACCATGCCATTACGGGTTTGTAAAATTCAACTGCATCTTCTGGCAAAGATAAATTTGCGATTTCAAAATAACCTTTTGTTGCATCAAAATGTATTTTTGGAGTATCTGCTGTTGGTTCTATTATTAATGGAGTCATAATTATATTATTTAATTTATTTTTGTTTAATTTATTTTATGTAAATTTATTGTATATTAATTAATAAATTTATACTTTCAATTCTTGTATTGTTGTTTGTAAAGTAAAAAATGAATACTTATCGTTTATTTTAAGGAAGTTATATTTAAAATTATTTCTACATCTCTTTTTTATATCTATAATTCCAAGACCTGTTTTTTGGGAAGTTGTTTCTACTTCTTGATCAAGAATTTTGGTCTTATACAATTTCTTAATACCTTTTTTATCAAGGCTATTTACTAACTCTATGCTTGAAGAGAGTTCGTCTATTTTAGAATTTAATATGTAATTTGAGGCGGTAAGAGTAAATTTATTTTCTTTTTTGTGTATAAAAAATATTCCTGGTTTCCACTCGGTTATATCATTTATATTGTCTGCATGTTTTGATATATTTTGTAATAATTCTATCAAGATATTATTTACTTTTATAGTGATAGTTGATGCAGGCATTTGTCCTTTAAGAATATCTAACAAATATAAAACATTTTCTTGATTAAAATCTCCTTTAAAACTTAATAAAATATTTTCTTCGTTCAAAAATTCATGAAATTTTTTCACTTTCTCTAAATATTCAATGTCCTTCTTGCGTAAGTTATTAGATTTTACAAAATCTGTAAGAATTTCGGTATTAAAATAAAAATAGGATACCGTAGCATCGCTGTCAATATCTTTAAAGGTGTAAGTTAGCTCATTTCCAGAGCGTTTAGCTATTTCTACTAAACCTAAACTTGCCCCACCTTTTTCGGTCATTTCTTCATTTTTTCTAATATAGCGTGCAAATTCTCTTAGTTCAGCTACACTCATATTATTTATTCGGTCCAGCTTTTCTTTTAACTCTCTTACATTTTCTTTTTTTATTGGATTTCCTGTTGTTATAGAATATTTATCTCTTTTTTTATCAATAACTATTAAACTATCTAATTCGGCATTTTTGGATTCGTCTTGATGCCTTGTTACATTTTGTAGTCCTTCTCCCATAATAAAATAAATACGGGAGCGAACTTTTACACTGTCTTTTGAGCTGGCAAGATTCGTTTTAGCAAGATTTAAAATGTTAGAAATTAAATCTGCGGTTACGTCTCCTTTGTAAATATATTCTAAATCATTTTGGTTAATATTCTGAAATAGAGAGTATATGTATTCACTAAAATCTGAGATATTTGATGTATTCATAGTTCTTTGTTACAATATTTTGATTGCTTTTTCGTGCTTAGGAATTTCCAAAGATAAGAATAACTTTGGTAAATTAAAAATATTTATACAAATTATATTCCATTTTTTTTATTAATTACCAGTGTATTCTAATTGCTTTTATTATTGTAAGCATTTTTAATCAAAAGACACATTATCTATGAGTCTAATTTCGCCGCAATAAACGGCAATACAGGCTGTTTTTTTACCCTCTTCTGTCCAGTTTTTTATTGAGTTAAGATTTTTATTATCAACAATATCAAAATATTCTAATTTTAAATATTTATTTTCATTGATTTTGGTTGAAACCCAGTTTTTTAATTTTTTCAAATTCATTTTTTTTTGCAATTTTTGTGCTTCAAATAGAGTTTTGGAAATTAGGCTTGCATTTTCTCTTTGGTCTTTGTTTAATCGCAAATTTCGTGAACTCATTGCCAAACCGTCCTTCTCTCTAATTATTTTGCAACCAACTATTTCTATATTTAGGTCTTGTAAATAGTTGCTATTAAGATTGTTTACAATTGCCAACTGCTGAAAATCTTTTTGCCCAAAATATGCTCTTGTTGGTGTTACAATTCTAAACAGCTTGCTAACTATCTGAGCTACACCATCAAAATGTCCCGGACGAAATTGTCCTTCCATAACGGTTGCTATTAGTCCAAAGTCAAATTGCTCTGCTTTTTCATTAGCGGGATACATCTCTTCTGATGTTGGGAAAAATAAAATATCACATTTTGCCGATTCTAATTTTTGCTTATCTTCATCAAAAGTGCGAGGATATTTTTTGAGGTCGTCTGGATTGTTAAACTGGGTTGGGTTTACAAATAGACTTGCAACTGTAAAATCATTTTCTTTTACACTTCTATCAATCAATGATATATGCCCTTCATGTAAAGCTCCCATAGTTGGAACAAAACCAATAGTTTTGCCTTCTTTTTTTATTGATAAAATCTTGTTTTGCAAAGATTTTGTTGTTCTAAATATTTCCATTTTATTTATTTATAAAAATATTGCTTTTCTTATATAATGTATCTTATAAGTTTTAAAATTAGACTTATAAGCCAAAAGCCTAACATCGCATTGTAAACACAACTTTACATTTGTATATAAAAAATTGCATTTAATAGAATCCAATCATAATTATTGTTTATTGAAACAACTTCTGCAAAGAGGTTCGTATTTGTCTTTTTCGCCAAGTTCTACAAGTCCTTCGGATTCTGACAGCCGATGAGAATGATTTGCAAGCTGTCCGCATTTCATACAAATTGCATGAACTTTGGTAATATATTCTGCAACAGCAAGTAAGCTGGGCATTACCCCAAAAGGCTTTCCTTTAAAATCCATATCCAAACCTGCAACTATTACTCGTATTCCGTTGTTGGCAAGCGTATTACAAACATCTACAATGCCTTCATCAAAAAACTGGACTTCGTCTATTCCAACTACGTCTTCGTTGGTTACAAGGTCAATAATTTTTGAAGAATCAGAAACAGGTGTAGATGATATTTCGTTGGTATCGTGGGATACTATTTTTTGTTCGGAATATCGTGTATCTATCTGTGGTTTAAATATTTTCACATTTAATTGTGCTATTTTTGCACGTTTTAGTCGTCTGATAAGTTCTTCTGTTTTTCCCGAAAACATAGAGCCTGCAACTACTTCTATCCAGCCACGCTGTCTTTTATCACTTATTGAATTTTCTAAAAACATTTTTTTATTTTTTAATAACAGTTTTAAGCAAGCCTCCTTTGTTTGGTCTCACGTTTACTGTTTGTTGATAGCCAGTTTTTCCTACAAGTTTAACGGCACTTTCTACATTAATTGCCACTTGGGTTGTTTTCAGAACGAGCTTAGTTTCACCAACTTGAATGGTGTCTCCGTCTTTTAATTGCACACGTTCCTCCCCTATTCTTTGGGTGTTTCCATTAATAAAAGTCCCGTTCATGCTTGGTTTGCCAAGAGCTTCGGCATTATCTATAATTGAGTATTCATACTCATATTTTTCATTTTGCTTTACAAAAAGAACAGCATGATGCCTACTTACATAATTGTCTGAAATAGGTATATTTGCAATATTTTTACTTGTCTTTCGTCCTATTAAATTTCTGCCTTCCTTTAGAGGAAATGTCTCTGTTTGTTTGTTTTCGGTATGAATTATTAACCAGCCAGCTTCTTTTTCTTTCATATTTTTTTATTTTTCTGTTAATATATCTAAATTCTTACAAAAAAGTAAAATTACTATTTATTAATAAATTTCAAAAAATAAAATTATTTTTTCTTTTTAATTCTATTTATAAAATCTATTTTACAATGATAATCAATAAAATAGTTGTCTAACTAATAAAAAAGTTTGTAAATAAAAAAAAATGATTTGAAAAGTATAGAATTTACATCAAACATACCAAGTTACGAATAAAGTAGTCTTCAATAATATCAATTCTTGTTTGTTTTAATTTTTAATTATATTTGCATTTTTAAGAAATAATTAATATTCGGTTGTTTTTTTTAATTATTAGTTTTTAATGAAAAACTAACGAATTATTGTAAAGTAATTACAAATAAAGATGCAAAAAAAAGTAGATTTTCTTGTTATAGGTTCGGGTTTGGCAGGGCTTAGCTATGCCTTAAAAGTTGCAGAATTTGGAAGTGTTTGTATTGTAACCAAAACAGACTTAGAAGAATCTAACACTCGCTATGCACAAGGCGGAATAGCAGCTGTTACCTACAAATCAGACTCTTACGAAAAACACATAAACGACACTCTTATTGCTGGAGGTAATATTTGCGATAGAGATGTTGTAGAAATGGTAGTGTCTAACGCTCCTGCACGCATAAAAGAATTGATAGAACTGGGAACTAATTTTGACAAAAAAAACAATGGAGAATACGACCTTGCAAAAGAAGGGGGACACTCTGAAAGTAGAATTTTGCATTATAAAGATATTACAGGTCAGGAGATTAGTAGGAGCTTGATAGAGCAGGTGAAAAAACACCCAAATATTTCTATAAAAGAATATTTTTTCGCAGTAGATTTAATTACCCAACATCACTTAGGCGAAATAATTACACGTAGCACTCCTGATACAGAATGCTATGGAGCTTATGTGATGGATATGAAAAATCACAAAATAGAAACTATTATTTCTAAAATTACTTATATTGCTACCGGAGGAATTGGAAATATTTATAATGTTACAACAAATCCGAATATTGCTACTGGCGACGGTATTGCAATGGCATACAGGGCAAAAGCCATAATTGAAAATATGGAATTTGTGCAATTTCACCCAACATCTTTATACAACCCAAGCGAAAGACCGTCGTTTTTGATAACAGAAGCAATGAGAGGCTTTGGGGCAATAATAAAAAACCAAAAGGGCGAAAAATTCATGAATAAATATGACAAACGTGGAAGCCTTGCTCCGAGAGATATTGTGGCTCGCTCGATAGATACAGAAATGAAAATTAGTGGAGACGAATTTGTATATTTAGATGCTACTAAGCTAAATTTTACCGAACTGGTAAATCATTTTCCCAATATTTACAAAAAATGTTTAGAGTTAGATATTGATATAATAAAAAATCCTATACCGATTGTTCCTGCAGCACACTATTTGTGTGGAGGAATAAAAGTAGATAAAAATGGAAAAACGTCAATAAAAAGTTTGTATGCTGGTGGAGAAAGTGCATACACTGGTTTGCATGGAGCTAACAGACTGGCTTCCAATTCATTATTAGAGGCAGTAGTATTTGCACATAATTCGGCAATGGCTACTAAAAATTTAATTAATGATATTGAATTTAATACAAAAATTGGAGATTGGGACGACTCTGGAACAACTCTACCAGAAGAGATGATTCTTATTACACAAGAATACAAAGAATTAGAACAATTAATGACTAACTATGTTGGCATTGTAAGGTCTAACATTCGTTTGCAACGAGCCTTAAATAGGTTAGAAATTATTTACAAAGAAACCGAAGACCTTTACAATAAATCCAAACTTTCTCCTAAAATATGTGAGCTTAGAAATTCCATAAATGTTGCATACTTGGTTATAAAAATGGCAAAAAGACGAAACAAAAGCATTGGATTACACTACAATGTGGACTTGCCTGTTCAGAAATAAATCTTATAAAATAAAAAACCTGACAATAAATTGGCAGGTTTTTCTTTTGTTATGTGAAAGCAATTTTTTATTTAGCATCTCTAACACATCTAAATCCATAGCTTTTTTGACGTGCAGACGGCTTGTCTAAACTTCTATATGCCACCTGACTACGTTCGGGAGTAGAAATATAACTACCTCCTCTGATTACCTTAGTATCGGTATCATTAATAAATTTAGGATTGTTTATTGGAGAGAATAAGTAAAAATTTTGAGAATACCAATCTTCGCACCACTCCCAAACATTTCCTGTCATGTCGTAAATGCCAAGTTCGTTAGGTTTTTTTGAACCAACATAAGAACATTTTAATTCATTATTTCCAAATTTACAATTAGCTACTTCTTCAACAAAATTACTTCCGCTGTATTTATAGCTTTTTTCGTATTTTCCTCCACTTGCAGCGTATTCCCATTCGGCTTCGGTTGGCAATCGCTTGCCCATATATTTAGCATAAGCATCTGCTCCATACCAACTTACTTTTACTACAGGATAATTTTCGTAACCATCTACAACTACAAAATTATTACCTTCCATTTTTATTTTACACTCTTGGTCTTCAATGTCAATATATCTTAAAACATCTTTTGAATCAATAGCTTTTAGAAATACAATATATTCCGAATTTGTAACCTCATATTTATCAATATAAAAAGTATATAATGTTACTTCATGTTCCTCGTTATCATCTTTATGCCCACGCTCGGTAGTTCCCATAATAAAAGGACCTCCTTCTACTTTTACCATTTTTTCAAAAGGATCATATTTCATATCACAAAGTTCAATTTTTTCCTTACAAACTTCGTCGGACGAATTGTAACTTAAAATTTTGTTATAATAGATTGATGCCATTTTATATTCCTCATTATCATAATTATCTTCTGCTATTTGCATCAAACTATCGCAAGCCAGACAAGTTGCTATCATATTATTAATTTCGTTTATTTGTTTGTCTGATAAATTTTTTCCAATTTTGGCGGCATCAAAATTTTCTTTGGCTTCTATATATTCACCAGAATTGAAGCGTTCTATGCCTGATGCAAAAAACTTGTTGTAATTAGTTTCTAAAGGAGGAAGCAAAGCCAACAACATTGGCATAAATAAATATAAGAATAGATTTTTCATAATAAGCAGATTTTTAAATATAAATAAAACAAATGTAAATAAGACTTTACAAAAATACAAACATAATTTTACAAAAACAAATATATTTCAATAAAATTTTATTTTTATTTTTATAACATAAAATCAAATGAAATCTAATTTATATATACACCCATTTTAAAACCAGTGAATTGCTATTATTTATATAAATATTTAATTTAAAACTTTTTTAATTCATTTTATTAGCTAACACTGTTGATAAAATGTTCAAAAGATTAAAAAAACATTAAAAAACATTAAAAAAAATGACAGAAAGAGTAAAAAATTTGTGGGGAAATGAATTGATGTGGATTAAAAATGAAAATCTTCGTGAGAGTGTTGCAAAAACGTGGGAATTGGCATTAGAAAAAAGTGTATTGTCTGGTGAAGACCTAAAAAAAATACCTTTTACTTTGCTTGCTGGTCCAGATATGAAGGTTAGTTTTATGGCACATAAAGTAGCAGTGGTTCATATTGCACTGGAAAGTGGCAAAAAAATGAACGAATTTTTTAAAGAAGATTTGCCAGTAGATATAGACGTGCTTATTGCCGGAGCAATACTTGCCGACGTAGGCAAACTTCTTGAATATGAATTAGATGCAGAAGGAAAATCGGTTCAAGGAAAATACGGAAAATATTTAAGACACCCATTTTCGGGAGTTTCTCTTGCAGAGCAATGTGGAGTTCCAGCCGAGGTTTGTCACATAATTGCAACACATGCAGGCGAAGGAAACATGGTAAAAAGAACTACCGAAGCATACATTGTGCATCATGCAGATTTTATGACCTTCTTACCTTTTAAAGAACGACTAAAATAAATTAGTTTTTAGTTAGCTTTTGCCTGACAAAAAGTTTTATAAAAAAAATAAGCTGATAAATAATTATCAGCTTATATTATATAAGGAACTGTAAAATTTTTAATACATTCCACCCATTCCTCCCATGCCACCCATTCCTGGATTCATTGGAGCTGCTGGTGCTTCTTCTTCTTTTTCATCTACAATTACGCATTCGGTAGTTAGGAACATTCCGGCAATTGATGCAGCATTTTCTAATGCAATACGAGTTACTTTTGCTGGGTCTATTACGCCTGTTTGGTATAAATGTTCGTAAGTATCTGTTTGTGCGTTGTATCCAAAGTCTTTTTCTCCTTCTTTTACTTTTTGAACAATAACAGAACCTTCTTTACCTGCATTTTCAACTATCTGACGAAGAGGTTCTTCAATAGCTCGCTTGATAATTTCTATACCTTTTTGCTCGTCTTCGTTTTCAGCTTTAAGACTATCTAAACTTGAAATAGCTCTTATTAGTCCTACTCCGCCTCCAGGAATAATTCCTTCTTCTACGGCTGCACGAGTTGCATTTAAGGCATCATCTACTCGGTCTTTTTTCTCTTTCATTTCTATTTCTGAAGATGCTCCTATGTATAGAACAGCAACTCCACCTGCAAGTTTGGCAAGTCTTTCTTCTAATTTTTCTTTGTCGTAGTCAGAAGTAGTAGTTTCTATTTGTTTTTTGATTAGTTTTACTCTTGCGTCAATAAGTTCTTTTTCGCCTGTTCCTTTTACGATAGTTGTGTTTTCTTTGTCCATAACAACTTTTTCGCAAGTTCCAAGCATATCCATAGTCATGGTTTCTAACTCCATGCCTTTTTCTTTGGAAACAACTGTTCCTCCAGTAAGGATAGCAATGTCTTCTAACATTTCCTTTCTTCTGTCGCCAAATCCGGGAGCTTTAACAGCTGCCACTTTGAAAGATGGATTTCTTAGTCTGTTAAGAACAAGAGTTGTAAGAGCTTCATCGGTAACATCTTCTGCAAGTAAAATTAATGCACGTCCTTGTTGAACAACTTGTTCGAGGATAGGCATAATATCTTTCATTACAGTTATTTTTTCGTCGTGAATTAGGATAAATGGGTTGTCGTAAACTCCTTCCATTTTATCTATATCTGTGATGAAATATGGAGAAATAAATCCTCTGTCAAATTGCATTCCTTCTACTACTTCTACGGTTGTGTCTATTCCTTTTGCTTCTTCTACTGTAATAACTCCGTCGTTTTTAACAGTTTTCATGGCAAGGGCAATAAGTTCGCCTATTTCTTTGTCGCTGTTTGCAGATATTGTTGCAACAGATTTTATTTTTTCGTTGTCATCGCCTACATCTTGTGCTTGTTCTTTTATGCTGGCAATAATTTGTTTTGTAGCTTTATCTATTCCACGTTTTAAGTCCATTGGATTTGCTCCTCCAGTAACGTTTTTTAGTCCAACCGAAAGGATTGCTTGTGCAAGCACAGTTGCGGTTGTTGTTCCGTCTCCTGCTTTATCTCCTGTTCGTGAAGCTACTTCTTTTACAAATTGTGCTCCTGTATTTTGGTAGCTATCTGATAATTCTATTTCTTTTGCAACAGTAACACCGTCTTTTGTAATTTGAGGTGAGCCATATTTTCGTTCAATTACTACGTTTCTACCTTTTGGTCCGAGGGTTACTTTTACTGCGTCTGCCAATTTGTCCACTCCTTGTTTTAACAAGTCTCGGGCTTCCATGTTGTATTTTATTTCTTTTGCCATTTTTATTTGGTATATTTTAAGTTAAATGAGTTTTTGGTTTTTAGTCTTTGGTTTTTAGTCTTTGGTTTTTAGTCTTTGGTTTTTAGTCTTTGGTTTTTAGTTGGCTTTCGCCTGATAATTAATCTAAGCAAGTGTTTGGTATTTAGTCTTTGGTTTTTAGTTGGCTTTCGCCTGATAATTAATTTATTGAGCTAATAAAAAACACTTATAATGTTCTATTTTACATTATTGCCAGAATATCGCTTTGCTCTAACAATAAATACTCTTGGTTATCTACTTCTACCTTTGTGCCGCCAAATTTCTGATACATAACCTTGTCGCCTATTTTAACTTCTAAATCGTCTGACGACCCAATTGCTATAACTTCGCCTACTGTTGGTTTTTCTTTGGCAGAGTTTGGTATGTATATTCCGCTTTTTGTTTGTTCTACAGCTTCTTCTTGTTTTATAAGAACTCTGCTTCCTAATGGTTTTATCATTTTTTATAATTTTTAAAATTAAACTTATGGTTAAAGTAAATTTTGAGAATTGAAATTTAATGAACTTTTGGATTTTGCAAAAATATGTTACTAGTAAAATAATTCAGCAATTTTTGTTCAGCTTCAATTAGTCATATTTTATGCCAAAAAAAAAAATGCCTTTTTTCAAGACATTTTTTCATTTTTATAAAAAATAACAGGACTTCATGCAGACATTTTGTCATTAATTTAAAACAAAAGTTCACGATATTTTGGCAAAGGCCAAAGTTCGTTATCTACAATAAGTTCTAACTTATCAATATGGCTACGAATATCGTCTAAAAATGGATTTATTTTTTCGTAATAAGCATTTACTTTTTGAATATTATCAGTTATTGCATTTGCTTTTTTGCGTTCTTCGGTCATCGCTTCAACTTTTTGGCTGATAGAAGTTGTGTGAAAAGCAATTTTTCGGATAACGTCCTTTCTGCGAGCAGATATTTCTAAATATTCTTGCTCCGAAAAAATTGTTTTTAATCCCACAACACTATCAATTAGCGTTTTTTGATAACTAATAACCGTTGGCACAATGTGGTTCATGGCAAGGTCTCCAAGAACTCTTGATTCTATTTGGATTTTTTTTGTAAATTCTTCAATTTTTATTTCATATCTTGATTCTAACTCTCTTTTTGTAAGTATTTTATTTTGCTCAAATAATTCAATAGTTTTTGGACTTACATATTCTTTAAATGCCTCTGGTGGCGATGTTATATTTTCCAAACCTCTTCGTTCCGCTTCTTTTATCCATTCGTTACTGTATCCATTTCCTTCAAATCTAATATTTTTAGAGTCAGAAATATAATTTCTTAATATTTGAAAAATAGCTTCATCTTTCTTTATTCCTTGAGCAATTAACTTATCTAATTCGTTGGCAAATTTTGATAGGCGGTCTGCAACAGCAGCATTTAGCACAGTCATTGGTCCTCCACAATTTCCCGAAGAGCCTACTGCTCTAAATTCAAATCTATTTCCGGTGAATGCAAAAGGTGATGTTCTGTTTCTATCGGTGTTGTCTAATAATATTTCAGGAATTTTTGCAATATCTAATTTTAATGCTTTTTTTTCGTCAGGAGTCATTTTTTTATTAGACACTCGTTTTTCTAATTCGTCGAGCATATTGCTAAGTTCTTTGCCAAGAAAAACAGAAATAATGGCAGGTGGAGCTTCGTTTGCACCCAATCGGTGTTGGTTTCCAGCCGACATAATACTGGCTCTAAGTATGTTTGAATTATCTTTTACGGCTTTTACTGTATTTATTAAAAATGTAAGAAATTGAAAATTTGTTTCGGGAGTTTTTCCGGGCTGCATCAAATTTATTCCAGTATTTGTTGCCATAGACCAGTTATTATGCTTTCCCGACCCATTAATTCCTGCATAAGGTTTTTCATGAAAAAGCACTTTAAATTTGTGCTTTGTAGCAACTTTTCGCATCAAATCCATTAATAATTGGTTGTGGTCGTTTGCAAGATTTGCTTCTTCAAAAATTGGAGCACATTCAAACTGGTTTGGTGCTACTTCGTTATGTCTTGTTTTTACAGGTATTCCAAGTTTGTGAGCCTCTATTTCAAAATCTTTCATATATTCAAAAGCCCTTGCAGGAATAGAACTAAAATAGTGGTCATCAAGCTGTTGGTCTTTTGCAGACGAATGTCCCATAAGAGTTCTGTTGGTAAGAGCTAAATCTGGACGGGCATTGTATAATGCCTCATCTACAAGGAAATACTCTTGCTCCCAACCGAGAGTTGAAATTACTTTTGTAACATCTTTATCAAAATATTTACAAACTCTAACTGCAGCTTTGTCAAGCGTATGCAACGATTTTAGAAGAGGTGCTTTATAGTCTAATGCTTCGCCTGTATATGATATAAAAATAGTAGGAATACACAAGGTTTTGTCTATCACAAAAGCTGGCGAAGAAGGGTCCCAAGCTGTGTATCCTCTTGCTTCAAAGGTATTTCGGATTCCTCCGTGCGGAAAACTGGACGCATCAGGCTCTTGTTGAGCAAGCAGTTCGCCACTGAACGATTCAAAACTTTTACCACTGCGGTCTATTTCCAAAAAGGCATCATGCTTTTCGGCAGTGGCATCGGTGAGCGGGTGAAACCAATGGGTGTAATGTGTTGCTCCTCTGCTTACCGCCCACTGTTTCATAGCATTAGCTACTTGGTCAGCAATTTTTCTATCAATTCTGCTGCCCGTGTCAATAGCTTGTTTAACATCTTTATAAGCATTTTTGGATAAGTAATGTTGCATAGTTTCCAAACTAAAAACATTAATACCAAAATAATCTGAAATTTTATTGGAAGGAAATTCTACTTTTACGGGTTGTCGTGTTAGTAACTCTTCTAATGCTCTAAATCTAAATTTTGCCATATTAAAATATAATAATTATTGTTGTTTTATAATTTACAAAAATAGTATAATTATTAAATTATTTTAATTTATAAAAAATCAATCAATTCAATTGCGGATTTATTTAAGTTGTAAAGTTAAATTATTTATTAGCTCCACGTTCATTGCATTCTCTTTTTTTTATCTAATATTTTCCTGTTTCTTGGTAGCCACAACTTTGCCAAAGGTTGAAACTTTGGCAAAGGCATATTTGTTGTAATATTTTTAGGAGGAATTATATGTTTAATATTTTGGGGTAGGCTCATTCTAAAATTATCAGCTTTTGCAAATTTTGCAACCCGAATGCTCTGCAATGATGATGATATTTTTCATATCGGAAATGACACTAAGCCCAATAATATACGTATTTTGTTTTCATTCATACTGTTACGTATTGTTGTTCTATAATTTCGGGATAATCTTGCCAAATCTGACCGTTTAGTTTTTTTCCGTTTTCTTTTTTGTTTCGTTTTACTTTATCAGCCCCCCAAGTTCCCCACTGTTTAAAGAAAAATGCAATGTCTTTGTTCTCACATTGTTGTTTAATATTTAAAATCCATTCTTCTTCCATTGGTCTGGCTCGGTTTCCACTTTCACCGCCAACTATTACCCAGTCAATGTTTTGTAGATTAATTTTACCAAGGTCTTCAAGTAAAGGCTCTACCGATAAAAATAAAACACTTGCTTTTAAATCTCTTAATTTATCTATTCTCGGTAACCCTTCTTTTTGGTTTTCTACCGTAACTCCAAGCCAAATATTTTTTGGTATCTCTCTCTTTGATAAATAATCATACATTCTGTTTGCTCGTTTTGTTAAAACCTGATATGTATGATGCGGTGTTTGTTCTATAACTTTGAAAATTTTATCTATATATTCAATCGGCATTTTTTCGTGAAAAATATCGCTCATTGAATTTACGAAAAAAACTGTCGGTTTTTTCTTTTTCAAAGGCTCATTCAAGCGACTTGGAACTGTATTAAATTCAAAACCGTTTTCATAACCTACTACATTCATTGCTTTTAATCTGTTTGCCATAGTTTCGGCATAGCAATTTTTACAGCCCGAACTCACTTTTGAACAACCTGCCGATGGGTTCCAAGTTGCTTCTGTCCATTCAATTTTGTGTGCCATTGCTCAATATTTTAATTGTGTAAATTTTTGCACTATGTATATTTGTTGAACGGTAATTTAGATTACCTTCTCGTTCAATTTTATTATCTTTTTCAAGTTCTTTGACAACTTCTGTAAATAATTTTGGTTCGCAACCTTTTTGCATTGCATATTTCAATCCTGTAACATTATCTTTGATAAGTTGTGATAAAATATGATTTTTAATTTCTTGTTTTATAGTATCTTTTTTAACATTGTTTTCTGGTTGAAAGAATAATGTTCCTTCTTCAAAATTATTATCTATATTATAATTAGCTTCTCCCGAAAAGTTATCATGTCGCCAACACACTTTTAAGAATTTTTCCATTCCAAGAGTGTGATTTGAACCAAATATAAGACCATAATAATTCCCTTTCTTTGCTTCTTTTCTTATAGAGAAGTGATGTAGATAATACTCTTTATCCTGTGGAATTATATCTCTAAAATAGTCTGCAACAGCACGATGTATCTCATTTGGTTTCTTATTATCAAAACTTATCTTTGATGTGTCAATATATTTAGTAATATTTGGATGTTCTTTAAATCTCCTAATAAAAGAAGACGAAATGAAAAAAATAAAATCAGTTTTTGGAAATGAGATTAATTGATTGAAAATTATGTCATCAATTTCTTTAAATCCATATTGGTCTAAAAGAATAAATTTTCCATAATGTTTATTTGTTAGAATGTTTTTAATCGCATTATTTGAAAAAATATCTTGAAATTTGAAATTACCAATGCTATAATCATAAACACAATCAGTGCAGTTGTGTTTATCTTTGCAATCTTTAATATAATTATCAACATTTTCTTTAAGCTCAATGCTTTTGTCTGTTAGAGCTTCATTAAATATAAAGATAATTTCTTTTTTTGCTTTGAGACAATATTTTCGTTCAATTCCTTTTGCTTTATCCAACAAAATTAGAGGACTTCCCCAGTTATTATTAGCATCAGTTCCACTGCCAGCAAAGAAATCAAAAATATATACTTTTTCTGTGTATCTGTCATTATTAAAAACAGGAAGCCACTCTTCAAAACTTTCTCCGAAAATATCTAATTTTAGTTTTGTTGCATCATCAAATGCTGTTTTATTAATGTTCTTTGCCATTATTAAAGTTTAGTTTTGAAATGTTTATTTATTTATAATTGTTGAAAAATAAAATAGCGTTTTAGTAAAATACAAAGATAAATAAATATCTTCTGTTTTTTTTATTTTGCAGTTACGCTTATCGCAACTCATTGTGCAACCGTGCGAGTTGCAAAGTTCGTTATTTTTTTTATAATTTCAAATTTTATTTTAGTATCTATTTTAACAGAAAAAAAGCCTGCAAAGAGTTTAATACTCTAACAGGCTTGCTATAAGATTATAGGCTTTTGCAAATTTTGCAACCCGAATGCTCTGCAATGATGATGATATTTTTCATATCGAAAAGCTACTGGCGGCGGGCGGTTTGGGGGCGATTTTTGCGAAGCGTAGCGAAGCAAAAACGCCCCCAAACCGCTTGCGACCAGTAGCATGTTACCGTTTTATTTTTAATTCGTTATCTGTGATTTCTTTTTTCAAATCTTCAATTGTTGGTAGTTTTTCTTTTAACTTCTTTTCTAATTCATATTCTGCTACACCAATTGGTCTTGGTGCATTTCTTAAAGCTAACTCAACGATAAAATTGTTTTTCTCTGCACATAAAATTATTCCAATAGCTGGATTTTCATGTGGCTGTTTAATTGTCTCGTCCAATATTTCAAGATACATATTCATTTTTGAGATATATTCACTTTTGAATTTTCCTGTTTTCAATTCTATTGCTATCAGACAATTAAGTTTTCTATTGTAAAAAAGCAAATCACCTCAAAATGTTTCTCCGGCTATTTCTAATTTATACTCATTGCCTATAAATGCAAAACCGTCTCCTAACTCTATCAATAAATCTCTTATTTTCTCTACAAGTAGATTTGCCAATTTTCGTTCTAAAACAGGTTTTGTTATTCCGAGAAAATCAAGATTGTAAATGCTTCTTAGACTTTCATTTGCTTGTTCTGCAAAGTGTTCAGGCATTGTTTCATTGAAATTACTCAATTTGGGATTTTCAAAATAATGTTGATATGCGTTTCCTTTTATCTGATTGAGTAATACATTTTTATTCCAACCTGTTTGTTTTACAGCTTTTAAATAATATTCTCGTTCTTTTGTGTCCTTAATTTTTTGAATTATCAAAATATTATGTGTCCATGGAATTTTTAATGCATGGCTTAGTAAAATAGGTGTATCTTTGTATTCAAGGTAAAACTGCCTCATATATTGCAAGTTAGAAACTGAATATCCTTGAAGTCCGTCATAGGTTTTATTCAAATCTGTTGAAAGCTGCTTTATTACGGAACTCCCCCAGCCATATTTTTCTTGTTTTTCGATTATTAACTTGCCATTTAGATAATTAAGTTCAACTAAAATTTCATTCAATTGATATGATGCCTGAATTTTAGCATTTTCAATATTGCTAATTATCTGTTTTAAAAGTTCTTGGTATTCTATATTATTGATTTTATCCATAGTCTTGAAATTACCAACTGCGGTTGGTGTTTTTAATTTTGCAAATATACCAACCATGGTTGGTATATTTATTATAACTATAAAACATCTTGATATGATTGCTCAATCAGTCCGAAAGCATAATCAATTTCACTTTCATCTTTTATGTAAACCCGCTGATTTAATGTCCAATTATATCCGTCAGGGATTTTATTAACCATTCCTTTGGGGTCATCATATTCGGTTGGTCTCAAATACATTTTTATTTGATTTTTTCCTAAATGAATTTCAGCAAAGGATTTTGTTACTCTATAACCAATATACAAAGAAGTTGCTTTTTCTTTTATATTCTCATCAATTTCAAAAATTTTGCTTCTCAACTCGTGGAAAATACTTTTAATTTTTTCCGTTGGTTTTTGTAAATGTTGTTCTACTGAATAATCAACAGGCGATTTTGAAGGGTTATCAATAACCGTTTTAGATGTCGATTTTTGTTCTGATGCGTTAAGTGGTTCAAGACTAAAAATCCCACTTTCGTAATATCTATATTTAAGAAGTTCTATTCTCATTGGAATAACTTCCACTGTATCAATATCAAATTTACTGTATGTCTCTGCTATGCAAATCACGCGAGGATTTTGCCAATCAATTTTCAAGTTATCTGCTATTTTATTGCCCAATTTTTTAAATACAAGCATTTCAAAGAATTCAACTTTTTGTGCTTGCAACCATTTTAAATATGAAAGTGCTTGATTTATTACATTATCATTTTTCCCTCGTTTATATTCAATAATAACTGGTGCTCCATTTCTATCAACCGCTAACGTGTCAATTCGACCGCCAAAAGTTGTTGTATATTCTGTTTCAAGAAAATGCATATCAAGAACTTCCATTAAGTTTTTTTCAACTAATTCTTGCAATTTTTTCTCGTTGTCAACTGCAAAAGATTTTATTTTTTTCAGTTGTCCATTTTGTTCTTTGTATATCGGCATTTCTTATTTTTTTAAATTAACGGTAACGCAACTCATTGCAAGCCGTGCGAGTTGCAAAGTTCGTCATTTTTTTTATAATTTCAAATTTTATTAAAAGTATTTATTTTAACAGAAACAAGCCTGCCAAGAGTTTAATACTCTGGCAGGCTTGCTATAAGATTGTAGGCTTTTGCAAATTTTGCAACCCGAATGCTCTGCAATGATGATGATATTTTTCATATCGTGAATGTGCTTGTGGCGTTTTGTTTTGAGCTGTAGGCGAAACAAAAAATAAAATAAATGACAACCAGCACAATGTTGTGTTTCTTTTTTTTTCATCTGAATGCTTATAATACAATCTTATCAAAGTAATCCCAATCTTCCATTTGCTTATTAAATGAATTATATTGCATTTTAGCATTAAGCATAAAGTGTGATTTATTTTTAATAATAATACCGCCTGTTAAGTTTTTTCCTTTGGCAACTTCTTTTGTTATATATTCTTGTAATGCTTCGGCTTTTAATTTTACATCTTCTTCTCTATCGTCTATTGGTTTTGTATCGTAAATTCCAAGTTTTCCTGTTTTAAACATTATCAAGAAATCAGGCTGAAAAGAATGAGGCATATCATTTCTTAAATATTTAATGCCAAAATTTGTTTTCATGTGTTCACTTCCATTTTGATACCACCACAAAATATTTTTGCTATTTTTTTCTAAATACTCTACAAACTCTTGCTCAATTTTGCTATCAATGTTGAGATAACATGGCTGTAAAATAGAAAAGGTGTAATCAAATTTTTTGTATGTATGCGGATTATAATTAATATTTTGTTGAATTTCCCAGTTTTCGTTTATTTGTTCAGCTTCTTCTGCTCGTTTTTTTACTTCCGCTTTCTTTACAGGTATATATTCTCTAACGGCTTGGTCAATGAGCATAGAAAAAATCACTCCGTTTTTAACACAAACTCTTTGAACATAAATTTTTCCGTTATTTTCATACTGTAAGTTCGTATATTTTTTAAACCAAGAATAAACAGCATTTTTAACAATCGGCAATGACCTTTTATTTGCAAAACCGTTTAAATTTATTTTGATTAAACTTTCAAAAGTATATTGTAAATCTTCTTCCGAAAAATTAACTTCATAATTTGCTAATGTTTTAATTTCTTTTTTATCAAGTTCATCAAAAATTGCAGTGCTAATTTCTTTGTTTAAAATTATACGGTCTAATTTTTCAAGATTTTCAGTATCAAATTTTTCACTTATTTTTATTTTGTTATCGGAATGAATTCCTGTTATTGCTTTTAAATCAAAATCAATGCTAAAATGTTCGCAAAAAACTTTGTAAAGACTTTGATAAAATGAATAGGTAATGTCTCCGTAGTCAATTCTTGGTTTGAAATACGATTTTAATTTTAAATCTGTATAAATATCATTATTTCGTTTTACATTTATTGATTTGATAATATTGGGGTTGTAATCTTCTTTTTTAACATTTATACTTGTCAAATTTGTATAAATATAGGCTGTATTTAATGCTTCATTTGAATAATGTTCGGCTTCGGGCATTCGTAAAATCCTACCTACTGTTTGTATCTCAAATGTTTGGCTTTTAATTTCTCTAAATTTCACAAGTATCTGCGAACGAGGACAATCCCAACCCGTATCAATTGCTTGTTTAAAAATAAGAAAATCAACTTTGCTGTTATTTCTTGTTAATTTATATTTTTCTTGATTAATCTTTTCTTCCGAAAGCCAAACCGCAAGTCGTCCAGTATCTGTTGTAATTCCTTTCTCTGCAAGAAATCGCTCTGCAAATTCTTTTTTGTCTTCTCCTGCTTGTGCTGTTGGTATTTGGATTAAAACCAATGGATTAACATCTGATTCTTCTTCTTTGTAATAATGTTTTAAAAGTTCACGTTTGTTATAAGCTGCTGTTAAAACAAGCTCTTGTGATGATATTTCATCTTCGGAAATTTCATTAATATTTTCATTTATGATAATTTCTTTTTTTATCATGCCTTCGTCTATAACTTTTGTTGCAGGCACTGTAATTTTTTCATGATAAAGTCCTTCTCGCAAAACAGGTGTTGCACTTACTTCTATTGTGAGGTCGGGAATAACTATTTTATCTCTGAGTTCTAATGCTCTTTCACTTGTTGAATTTGAATGACTTTCGTCAATTATCATAATAATTTTACGTTCATCTCTTGTGTTTTTCATCAATTCACGGAAATTTATATTTTCGCTGTCTTTCATCAAAATATTTTTCCATTCGCCTGTTTGATTATCTTTTGCACGCAATTTTTCCCAGTTTACAACAACAACTTCATTTTTTGCAATCGACCAACGATTTCCACCAAACTCTTGCTCTAATAAATATACATTAGGAAAATACTCATATTCTTCGCACAAGCTATCATAGGTTTGTGTATGCAAATCGCCTTTTCCTATGCTAATCCATAAAAAACATAGCTCTGTATTTTCCTGTTCTTCAATTATTTGTTTTATATACTGCGAAAGCATATATGTTTTTCCGCTACCTGTTGGTGATTGAAAAACTATTGTTTTGTTTTTTATTGAATTATCTTTTAAAAGCTCATTACTGCGTGCAATTAATTTATCAACTGCTTTTTCTTGGTATTCTTTTAGTGATTTATATGATGACATAATTATTTGTTTTAGATATTAAAAGTTTCGATTAATGACTGAACGTATTTATAAAACTCTTTTACTTGTTTTATATCATACTCTGAGTAGTCGCCATGTGCAGCGTAATCGCCAAGATTGAAATATGTTTTATTAGTATTCCATGCTATCTTATTCAAAATATCTGCTTTCATTAAATTATCATTAACAACTGCCGATTTTAATTCTTTTCCTTTATCGTCAATTATTTTTAGTCCATTTTGATAGGATATTTTCTTTATGATTTTTTCTAAAACAATTCGCAAAATTCTTGCACTTTCGTCTTTGTTTTTTTCTTTAAAAAGTTTATTATTTGCATTTTGTAATTCCAAAATTATTGTTTCTGTTTTTCCGCTAATATTTAGCTTTAAAAGCTCTTTGTAAATATCAAGAATCGGTTTTGGAATAGGCTCAATTTGTGTGTTTTTTATACCTTTAAATAAATATTTATTCACTTCATTTGTTTCCGAAAAAACATAAATTATTTTTCTACCCGAAAGTTCTTTTATTGCATTGTAAAAATTAGGGAAGCTTTCATCAACAATATCATAATATATGCAAAGATGCTTTTTATTGTTGTTTGAGTTGAATATTTTAAAGTCATTTTCTGCTTTTTGTAAATTGAAAATATTTTCTTTTAGGCAAAGCATTTCTGTGCATTCTTTTGTAATATCTGTAATAAGTTGGTCTCTGCTGTGCGTTTTTTTAACAAAAGCTGTTTTAAAATATTGAAGATTTGCACTTATACCAGCTATTTTATTATTCTTTGTATCTGCGTAACCGTTAATCACTTTGCTAATTCTTGGAAAGCAAACTTCTTGGGCAATATTTCCTTCGTTGTTAGTGCAAAGAATAAATTTTCTATTGCCATTGTCTTGTTTATTTAGTTCTAAAACTGCATGTCCTGTTGTGCCTGAACCTGCAAAGAAATCAAGTATTGTGGCGTTTTTTTTATCTTTTAAGAAACCTATAAGATATTTTATTAATTCAACAGGTTTAGGAAAATCAAAAACTTTTTCACCAAACATTGCAAACAGTTCTTTTCCGGCTTGTTCAGTTGTTTTAACACCAACAGTATCATCTATTAAATTTGGCGGCACCTCGGGGGCATAAACTTGTTTTTTGTAGGATAAAACAAGGGTTTTTGAAGCTTTTATTAGTGTATTGTTTTTAATTTCATCTTCCAATTTTTCCTGTAACCATACAAATTTGTTTTTAAAACTAACTTGATTTTTATTTTTTCCGTTTTCAATTATTAAATCGTTTAATAATTCATTTGGAAATTTGCTTGTTCCGTATATTCCTTTTTTTATTATTTGGTTCTGAATTTTGAAATGTATAGTATTTGGTTCAAAAGTTAGTATTTTTATTGTATTTTGGGGTTTTGTAATAGGGTCATCACTTTTACTGATTTTTTGGGTTCCTGTATATTTTTCTGAATTTTTATTTTTTTCGTAAGCAAGAATATATTCAATATTTTTTTTTATTTTATGCGATAAGTTTGGCGGTGTTGCTGATTTAAACCAACTCCATTGTCCTACAAAATTATTTTCTCCGAAAATATTATCGCAAAGTAATTTTAGTTGTGCAAGTTCGTTGTCATCAATAGAAATAAAAATAACGCTATTTTCTTTTTTAAGTAGATTTTTAGCAAGATTTAAACGTTTCTCCATAAAATTCAACCATTTGCTATGTTTGTAAGCATCGTTTTTATCCACATAGCGGTCGTTGTATTTCCATTCGTCTTTTTTTCCTGTGTTATAGGGTGGGTCTATATAAATTATATCAATTGCTTCCTTGTGGGTGTAATTTAAAACAGTAAGTGCATGATAATTATCGCCTTCAATTAAAATACTGTCTTCGTTTTCTGTTTTTATAATTTTGTTTTCTTCAACAGTTTTTAAAACAGGTAAATTATTTTCACAATCAAGCACAACTTTTTCAGGTTCACGTTCAGTATCCCAAATAAGTCCGTATCTTTTATTTTTTAATTCTTCGGTTTGTTGCTCTATTATTTGTATTAAATCCTTTTTGCTCAGATTTTTATATTTATCCATTTTATTTTTAGATTATTTTATTTTTAGATTTGCAAAGATATAAAAATCGAAATCGTAAATCTTATTGTTTTTGTTTTTTTTAGTGAAACACAACGCAACTCATTGCAAGCCGTGCGAGTTGCAAAGGTAGTCGTATTTTTTATAATTTCAAATTTTATTATAAGTATTTAGCTGATTTGTAGCTTTTATGTATAGCACAACTTTGGCAAAATTGTATTAAGCAATTAATTTTCGTTGGTCAGGAACTAATTTTTGGTGGTTTGTAAGTAATTTTTGTTGGTCAGGAGTTAATATTCAGGTTTTTGTAAGTAATTTTCGGTGGTCAGGAGTTAATATTCAGGCTTTTGTAAATATTTTTCGGTGGTCAGGAAGCAGTTTTTAGGGTTCCGCATGGCATTCGCAGGGTTCCGCATGGCATTTGTGAAAATGAAATTGCTATTCTAAGCCCGAAAATGCC
>Ga0193956_1000004_pt1 | contig 117668 bp, 112 predicted proteins | sample BB_7_MG_FD_140358 | JGI IMG/M metagenome (GOLD analysis project Ga0193956, IMG submission 140358) | Microbial mat bacterial communities from the Broadkill River, Lewes, Delaware, United States - BB_7_MG | ecosystem: Environmental > Aquatic > Freshwater > River > Microbial mats | place: USA...
AAAATATACTTTTTTAAGCTGAGGATAATCTACTGCTTTTTTAATCTGATTTACATATGATTTTGATGTATAGTACAAACTTCGTTTAGCAAAGTTTTTATCTTTTTCTACTTGCATCTCTACGATAAACTCTTCATCATCTTGGTTTTTTGCTTTTATATCAAGAATAGTATTTTTCAAATCTTTTATCTTTGGTACTTGATAAGGGTTAGCAATAGTCACAGATTTGATAATTTTATTATCTTGAAAATTTAAAATAGAGTTCAAAAAAGATATTAAAACTTCTGTTTTATTCTCATCACCAAATATCTTTTTAAATGCCATATCATTTTTTGGGTCTGCAAATCTCATCTTGTACCTTTTTGTTTTAATGTGGAGATATTATAACATAAATCTATCGCAATTTTAAAATTTTTCATATAATAATCAAAATAGTGACACTTTTATGATACAATATCTTAGAAAATAATAAAGGTAAAATATGGAGCTGGTTTATTTATGGGTAAAAGAGTATAAAAATATATATCATCAAGGATTTAATTTTTCTCTGAGGTTTAATTGTGAATATGATGGTGAAAAATTAACTATTAAGCCAAAAAAACATATAAAAAACTTTTTTGGTGATAATATAAATATTACTGCTATTGTTGGAAAGAATGGAAGTGGGAAAAGTAATATTTTAGGGCTAATTAATGATAAACATTATGAGAACCCTTTACATAGTCCTTATCCTCTATCCTCTTCAGAATGGATGACTATAACCATTTATTATAATGAAGAAGAGAATAAATTTTATATTAAGGACGAAAAAAAACTTATTAAAGAAAAAGATAATCAATCTTCAATAGAAATAGTGCAAGAAGAACAAACTAAAGAATTTGTTAAAAAAATATTGATTCAACCAACTCCTTCTCATAGTCAGAAAGAATATCTAGTATTATTTGACTTTTTAAAAAATAACAATAGTGTTAAGTTCCCTTTTGATATTCCTAAAATTATAGATATTGGAATACATGATGATGATTATGATTTATTAGAGCTTATAAGAAGTGACAAATTTGATTTTGATACTAATTATAATGTTTTTGAAGAAGATGAAGATAAAAGACTTAAAATATTTCATACAATTCTACTACTAGCATATCTAAAAAATTATAAGATAAATTTTAAAATAGAAGCATCAGAGGATTATGATGAAACAATTATAGAACTAGAAGCAAGAATTGAAAAAACTTTTAAAGAAGATATTAATAAGTTTATTAATGAAATTAAAAATAATTTGGAAGATTTTACTAATAATACAAATCACTATATTGATATAAATAAAATACCAAATAATTTTTTTAAAATATATATGAATATTATAAAAAGGAAGGAAGATAGTGGATTACTTGATTTTAAGGGTAAAGAGGTATTTTCTTTTGATTTATATCCTAAAATGAGTGATGGTCAATATCAATTTACATACTTATTTAGTGAAATATATTCATCTATTAATGACAACAAAAATATATTATTATGTATAGATGAGGGAGAAAATTATTTACATCCAAATTGGCAAAAAACATATTTTTCATATTTACTTAAGTTTATTGAAGATAATTTTCCAAAGAAAAAAATTCATATCATTTTAACTACTCATTCACCATTTTTACTATCAGACCTACCAAAAGAAAATGTAATTTTTTTAGACACAGATAACAAAGGCAATAGTAAAATAGTAAATGGGCTAAAAGATAAAAAACAAACATTCGGAGCAAATATACATACTCTTTTATCCGATGGATTTTTTATGAGTGATGGGCTTATGGGTGAGTTTGCTAAGGGGAAAATAAATGAAATTATCAATTATTTATCAAAAGATGGGGAACTTATAACTATTAAAAAAAATCAAGTTAAAAATATAATAGAATTAATTGGTGAACCATTTTTAAAAGAAAAATTGTTGTCGATGTATAATAAAAAATTTCATATAAAATCAAAAGATGAAGAGATTAGTGAATTAAAAGAAGAGATACAAAGACTGAAAAATGCTAAAAATTAAATTTAATCAAGATTTATTTGATAAGCATATTAGTAAAATTTTTAATAAAATTATCCCAAAATTATCAAAAAAAAAGATTTTAAGTTATAAATTGAATGCAGATGAAATAAATTGTTTAAAATATGTTGGAGATAATTTAAAAGATATATTATCATCAAATGTTAGTAAATTAAAAGGCTATATGTTCTATTTTCAATTGAAATATCCGAATTCATTGGGTATTGAGGGACAAAAAAAAGAAAATTGGAATCCTCTTTATAAAATATTACGAGATGATATTTTTGAAAATGAGTATAATAATTGGGGAGGAAGGACTGTTGAATATAATGCTTATGAATTTGTAAGTACTTTAGACTTAAAAACTTGTCCTTATTGTAATCGAAACTATACTTTCATAGTAGATGAAAAGAGTGGAAAACTTAGACCAGAGATAGACCACTTTTATCCAAAATCAAAATATCCATTTTTAGCAATGAGTTTTTATAATCTTATACCATCTTGTCCTATTTGTAATCACACAAAAAGTAATAAAGATAGATTAGATTTAATAAATCCTTATAATGTAAAAGAAAATGATTTTAAATTTTCTATCATACCTAATAATATAGATTTCTTTAATGTAGAAAATAAAAAATATAATTTTAATAGTTTTGAATTAGAACTTAATGGCAATAAATCAAACATAGAAGTTTTTAAACTGGAAGAATTATATAAACAACATAAAGATATAGTTTTAGACATTTTAATCAAAAAAGCTTATTATCCTAAAAGTTATGTAGAAGAGTTACAAAGATTTGGTTTTGGTAGTGATGAAATATATAGATATTTATTTTCAAATTATAAAAAAGATGAAGATTTACACAAACGACCACTTTCAAAACTCATCAAAGATATATCAAAAGAATTAAACCTAATCTAACAAAAACTCTACATAAAAATATTTATAGATATTATTTAAGTACTTTGTAACCAAAATGAAATAATTTTTTTCTATTATTCTTCACTTAAAAAAAGGAATAACTATGAAAAAAAATGCGATTATTATTGAGTATGCTCAAGGGACAGATAAAGGGTGTGATGGGTTTCGACCAGATACGAAACCTATTTTAAATGCTATTAAAAAAGTGGCAAATATAGAGGGTGAAGTTGTTTTTTATAATCCCGAAAGAAAAGAGGAACTTTTTGACTATATTGTAAAAAATGGATCTATTGTGATAAGTCGAATCAATCCAGGAAATCTCAAAGAGGTAGATGAATATTTTGTATTTTTAAAATCTTTGAGTGACAAAGGACTAGATGTACATACTCATCCTGATGTGATGATCAATCTTGATTTTAAAGATATACTTGAAAAACTCAAAAATTCTCTTGTGGGTGATAAAGGGACTATGTTTTATCATACTTATAAAGAGTTTAAAAAATCATTTCCGAGTGTTTTGGAAAAATATAGGATACGAGTACTTAAAACAAATTATGGTTCTACAGGTGAGGGTGTGTATCTTGTGAGTTTGAGAGATGATGAGAGTATTATATGTACAGAGGCTGTCGATAATGTGAAATATTTTTTTGAGAATATGGATGATTTTTTGAGAAGTTTTGAAGAAAAGTTTAATCATGATGATAGTAACGAAACTTATTTCAAAGGGAAGAGTGGATTTGTTGGCTGTCGATATTTGCCACGAATTGCAGAGGGTGAGATAAGAGCATTGCTTGTAAATGATAAGATAGTGAGTATTGTACACAAAAAACCTGCAAATGGTGAGTTTTCTGCCACATTGTTTAGTGGAGCTCAGTATGAATATCACAAACCAAACGACCCAAAATACAAAGAGGTGATAGAGCTGACCAATAAAGCATTGAAAGATATAAAAAAACATCTGAACGATCAAAATTATCCGCTTCTTTGGACTATGGATTATATTTTGGATTATGATAAAAAAGGGAATGATAAGTTTGTATTGAGTGAGATAAATTGTTCTTGTGTTGGTATTACTACTCAGATGGATTTAAGTGATGAGATAGCAAAAGTTTTTTTGGAGAGTAAATAGAGGGAACTCCAAGAGATTATTAGATATTATGCTATTACTTAAAAAATAGAGGATAAATATTTGGAAAGATTAGTAGAAGTAGAAAAAATGTCCTTTGAAGATAATAGGGAAGAGGTGACTCTCCGCCCTAGTATTTGGGATGAGTATATAGGACAAGAAAAGATAAAGAAAAATTTGCAAGTTTTTATCAAAGCGTGTAAAAAAAGAGAAGAAGTTTTGGATCATATTTTACTCTTTGGACCTCCTGGACTGGGTAAAACGACACTGAGTCATATCATAGCAAATCAAATGGAATCAAGCATCAAAGTAACAGCCGCACCTACTATAGAAAAAGGTGGAGATTTGGCGGCTATTTTGACAAATCTGGAAGAGGGCGATATATTATTTATCGATGAGATACATAGACTGAGTCCCGCTATAGAAGAGATACTCTATCCTGCTATGGAAGATTTTCGCCTTGATATTATCATTGGTTCTGGTCCTGCTGCTCAAACTGTTCAAATTGATCTGCCAAAATTTACACTCATAGGAGCAACTACACGAGCTGGAATGCTGAGTAATCCTCTAAGAGATAGGTTTGGTATGCATTTTCGCCTTAATTTTTACAATGATGAGGAGCTTTCAAAAATAGTCAAATTAGCTTCTATTAAACTTGAAAAAGAGAGTGCAGATGATGCTAGTCTTGAGATAGCTAGAAGAAGTAGAGGCACACCTAGAGTTGCACTACGACTTTTGAAAAGAGTACGTGATTTTGCGGAAGTGGAAGATGAACTTAGTATAGAGTTGGCACGATGTCAATATGCTCTCAATGAATTGGGTATAAATGATAAAGGTTTTGATGAAATGGACTTGAGACTTTTAGAATTACTCCTTGAAAATAAAGGGAAACCAATAGGACTCAATACCATGGCAGCTGCATTGAGTGAAGATGAGGGGACATTAGAAGAGGCTATCGAGCCTTATTTACTAGCAAATGGATATATACAAAGGACAGCAAGAGGCAGAGTAGCAACTGTGAAAAGTTATGAGTTGTTTCGACTTAGTCCACCACGAGAGATGAACCAAAAATCACTTTTTTTGGAGAGTTAAAAAAAGCGTTTGATTACGCTTTTTTAAGATACTGTGTAAGTATCATAATCTTTACACCATTTACACGACCTTCGATATGTTTCTCATCATCGTGTGGAAGTGAGATGTTTCGTACAGCTGTACCTCTTTTTGCTGTAAATCCAGCACCTTTTACCTCTAAATCTTTGATGATATTTACAGTGTCACCAGCAGTTAAAATCACACCATTGCTATCTCTATGGATCACCTTATTTTCAGCTTCAAAAAGACCTTCTTCAGCCCAAGCGAGTAGATCATCTTCGAGGTACATCATATCAAGTAATTCTTGATTTTTTAATGTTTTCAAAACTCTATAAGCTACCACTTTAACCGCATCAACTTCACTCCACATAGAGTCATTGAGACAATGCCAGTATTTTTCATCTAAATTACTCATATCTGATAATTGTTCATGACATTTTGCACTGATTAGAATAGTTTTGTCAATACTCCCATCTGATGGTGCAACTTCAAAAGCGATTAATCCCTCAGTTGAACCAGACAACTCACAAACTCCACCACTTCTTGTATTTAATTTTTCTTGTAAACTCATATGTTTAGTACCTTATAATAATTTTTTGGTATTATACACTAAACGATAAAAGGCTTTGCTTATGGAATATAGATATATTGGAAAAACAGGATTGAGAGTGACCCCTATTTGTTTAGGGACAATGAGTTTTGGGAGCTGGAGTGATGAAAAAGAATCTTTTAAAATCATGGATAAAAGTATCGATAGAGGAATCAACTTTTTTGATACAGCAGAACTCTATCCAGTACCACCCAACTCAAAAGATGCAGGTATCACTGAAGAGATCATCGGAAAGTGGCTCAAAACACAACAAAGAGACAAAATCATTTTGGCGACAAAAGTAGCAGGTGCTGCTAGTGGGTGGTTTGTACCTCCTATTCGTCATGGGATGACTGCAATTGATAAGTTTCATATCAAAACAGCTGTTGAGGGGAGTTTGAAGAGACTCGGAACTGATTATATTGATTTATATCAAATGCACTGGCCTGATACTATTGTCCCTATTGAAGAGTCTCTGAAGGCTTTTGATGAGTTAGTACAAGAGGGGAAAGTGCGGTATCTAGGGACATCAAATGATAGTGCTTATGGATTGACCAAAGCAAATGAAACTTCTAAAAGACTCGGAATCAGTCGATTTGAGTCTATTCAAAATAACTTTTCGTTAAACAATCCACGATTTTTAGATGAATTAGCACAAGTGTGTAAAGAGGAACAAATCTCACTTTTACCATACTCTCCTATTGCAGGTGGAGTATTAAGTGGAAAATATAATGCAAAGTTTTATCCTAAAGATGCACGATTTGCAGAATATTTAGCCAACTCAAATCCAAGAGTACAGGCGATGAGCCATAGATTTTTAAATGAAAAAACACTCAGTACAACACAAAAATATATCGATTTAGCAAAAGAGCTCAATATCTCTGTGACTACATTAGCTGTAGCATATTCTAAACATTTTGATTTTGTGGCTTCTACAATTATAGGAGCGAGAGATGCTGCTCAACTCGATGATTCGTTTGCTGCTTTTGATGTGAATTTGAGTGAGGAAACTCTAAAAAAAATAGAAGCGATACAATTGGAGATTATGTATCCTATGGGGTAAGTTTATTTGTGTAAAGATTTTGTTTTTGATATAATCTACTTAGAAATAATCAAAGGCAAAATCATGACACCTAAACTCAAAAAAATACCTTATGGGATAGCAGATTATAAAGATATAAAAGAAAACAATTATTATTATATAGATAAAACTCCATTTATAGAAAAACTTGAAGATTTAAATGAAAGATATTTGATATTTTTACGACCTAGAAGATTTGGTAAATCACTCTTTATCTCTATGTTACATTACTATTATGACCTTTATTATAAAGATAAATTTGAAACGCTTTATGGAGATACTTATATAGGTATAAATCCTACAAAAGAGGCAAATAGATACTTAATTATGCGATTTAATTTTTCTAGTATTGATGTCAATGATGTAGAGGAGAGTTTTCGAGCTTATCTTTTGAATACTTTAAACTCTTTTATAAAAAAATATATACTCAATGTTGAGAAAAATGCTAATCCTATTATTTTATTTGATAATCTGTTTACCTATCTTAAAGAACAAAAACTAGAACTTATGATACTTATAGATGAATATGATAACTTCGCCAATAAACTTCTTTTAAGAGAAAGAACAGAGTATCTAGGACTTGTAAGTGAAAAAACTGCTTCCTTTAAACAGTTTTTTACCATACTCAAAACAGCTACAGATATGGAAAACTCCCCTCTAAAAAGGATATTTATCACAGGGGTAACCCCAATGACCATGTTTGATGTGACAAGTGGATTTAATATAGGGAGTAATATCTCTCTTGATACAAATCTGAATGATATGGTAGGATTCAATGAAGAGGAAGTAGATGAAATACTTAACTATCTCAAAATAGATATTGATAAAAATATATTAAAAGAGTGGTACAATAACTATAACTTTAGTGAAGATACTTCTCAAAAAGTATATAATACAGATATGATTTTGTACTTTATAAATAAATATCAAAAAACAAACCAACTCCCAAAAGAGATGATAGATGTAAATGTACGAAGTGATTATTCAAAATTAAGAGAGATAGTCTATACCAATAAAAAACTTAATGGCAACTTTGAAACACTTCAATCACTCATAGCAGGTGATACTGTATCTGTTCCTAATCTTGTGCAAGATTTTTCTGCACTCAATTTAGAAATAGATGAAAATTTTAAATCTCTTATGTTTTATTTAGGACTGGTTACTATCCAAAGTAGAGATCTAGACTTAAATCTGAAAATACCAAATGAAACTGTAAAAAGGATAGATATAGATTTTTTAAGAGCAACTTTTGCATTAGAAAATATTTTTGAATTAAATATAAGTGAATTAACGAAAACTTTTAAAGAGTTTGCACTTAATGGTAGTTTGAAAGTTTTTAAATACTTAGCCCAAATGATACAAGAAAATACAGGGATACGAGACTATATATACAAAGAACAAAGTATAAAATCTATGTATATAGCCTATCTCTCACTTAGCCCATATTATATAGTAAAGAGTGAACTAGAACTTAACAAAGGCTTCGCAGATATATTGATAAAACCATTTAACCCTTATGTGAAATATATAGGACTTTTAGAGTTTAAATATATCAAACGATCAGAAAAAGCGAGTAAAGAGAGAGTACAACAACTCAAACAAGAAGCGATAGAACAGCTCAATAGTTATGAAAATGATTCACTTGTGACGAAGTACACAAATGAGGGAATACACTTGAAAAAAGTTGTACTTATTTTTTATGGGTGGGAGATGTTGGTTTGCGAGGAGATTGAATCAATCAATAAAATTAGGATAAAAAAATGAAACTCAAAAAATTACCGATAGGTATCTCGACTTTAAAAGATATTATTGAAGAAGATTATTTGTATGTAGATAAAACGAAAATAGCTCAAGAGATTATAGAAAATGGAAGATATTATTTTCTCTCAAGACCTCGAAGGTTTGGGAAGTCACTTTTTCTTGATACATTACGAACTATTTTTGATGGAGAGAACGAGCTTTTAAAAGATTTGTATATAGGAAAAAATGGCTATAAGTTTGAAAAATATCCTGTGATACGGATAAGTTTTAATGATGGAGACTTTAAAAGCAAAGAGGGGTTTAGACAAACACTCTATGAAATTATGAAAAGAAATCAACAGTATCTAGATATAGTTTGTGAGAAAGATTTATCAATATCTGGATGTTTTAGGGAGCTGATATATCAAGCGTATTTAAAATACGATACAAAAGTAGTAATCCTTATAGATGAATATGACAAACCAATTTTGGATAATATTGAAAATACAGAAGTAGCCAAAATTATACGAGAAGAACTCAAAAATTTTTATAGTGTTATCAAAGGGGCGGATGAGTATCTGAAATTTGTGTTTATTACAGGTGTAAGTAAATTTAGTAAAGTTTCCTTATTTTCAGGACTCAATAATATCAATGACATCACCCTTGATAGAAGTTTTAGTACTATTTGTGGCTATACTCAAAATGATATAGAAACAGTATTTTCTGAGCATCTAAAAGGACAAGATTTTCAAAAGATAAAACATTGGTACAATGGATATAAATTTTTAGGGGAGGGTGTATATAATCCCTTTGATATTTTACTGTTTATCCAAAAAGGATTTGAATATCGAAACTATTGGTTTAGTACAGCAACCCCTACATTTCTGTTGAAACTCATAGAAAAAAACAACTACTTTTTACCAAATCTTGAAAATATAGTCAAAGATGAGATGATGCTCAATAGTTTTGATGTAGATTATATAGAGTTGGAAACCTTGATGTGGCAAACTGGTTATTTGACTATTAGTCATACCGAAACAGTATTTGATAGTATAGAGTATCATCTCGCTATCCCAAATCAAGAAGTAAGACAATCTTTACTCGGAAGTGTTGCACAATTTATGACTAAAAATACCAATAGTGTAACCACTACAAATACTATAAAAAAAGCATTGTATCATCAAGACTTTGAGAAATTTGTGATCAATTTAAAAGCACTCTATGCAGCTATCGCTCACCAACTTTTTACCAAAAATGATATGAATACCAAAGAGGGATATTATGTAAGTGTATTTTATGCGTATATAAAAGGTCTAGGATTTGATATCTTATGTGAAGATAGCACTAATAAAGGAAGAATAGATATAACCATAAAGATGCCAAATAGTATCATTATTATAGAGTTTAAAGTGGATGGTACTTCGGCTATAGAGCAGATAAAAGAGAAAAAATACTATGAAAAATATATGGGAAAAGAGTTGCCTTTGTTTATCATGGGGATTGAGTTTTCGAAGGAGGAGAGAAATATCTCTAAGTTGGAGTGGGAGAAAGTTTTATAAAAAGTATTTATTTAGTTTTAAATTAGATAGATTAGATATACTTCTTAAGTATTATTATAGATAAAAGACTTAAAATAATATTAGAAGGATTGAAATGGATACAAAATTAACAAACACAGTATATATCAAAAAAGAAAAAATAGAGGCAGACACTCTCAATGATTGGGTAAATTTTTTAAATGGTCAAACAGATACATTTATCGAAGATGCTTTTGTCAAAGTAGAGGCACTTTTACAAAAATCTCACTGGGTAGTGATGAATGATGACCTTGTCTATGACAATAAGATAAAAGCAGCGTGGTTAGGACTGTGTTCTGATAAATATACAAAAGAAAGTTATATCCAATATAAGACAGAATCAGAACTAGATACGGCCGTAAAAGAGGTAAATAAACATCATAAAAGTAAATACAGTTTAGATGCACCTACGAGAGAGGAGCTTTTGAACTCTTTAACTAATTTAACTGTTGCTCCCTTTGTAATAAATGACGGAAGACCTCTTAAAATTGGTAATCAGATATTCAAAGTTAAGAATAAGATAGAAAAGATTGGAACAGATAGGATTAATGATCCTATTGGGAATATTGGAAATATTATGTTTAGCGGAACTACCATAACTATACCGTCTCCTTATGGTAGTTTTATTCCTCTTCTTAGACTCTTTTTTGGTAATAATTTTAGCATTTCTAATAGAGAAGTATTTTTTAGATGGATAGTATTGGGTCTTATACCTATAGAGCTCAAAAATGATAAAGAGTATCTGTTTATACTCGATAGTTTTAACTCTTTTGATATGAAGATAGATAATTTTTTTGATATAAAAAAAGTTACACTCAAAACAAAAGTTAAAATAACATTGTCTTCTAAATTTATCATAGATGATTTACTCACTGAAGATTATCAAAGAGCAGATATCAAACCATACCATGAAAAGATGCTCGATGATACGGAGCAAGGGCATTGGTCTTTATGGGATGATGAAAAAAGTGATACTACAAAAGGTTTGACACAAGCAACACTCACCAACAAACTTGTAGCAAGAGACCCTAAGAGTTCTATCATCAATGGTACTGTGGGGATAGATTTTGGTACGAAGAGTACTGTTGTGGTGTATCAAAAAGATACAACCAAGATATATCCTATGCGAATAGGTACGGGAGATCTGAGTAAAACTATATCGGCAAATCATTATGAAAATCCAACGATTATGGAGTTTAATGATTTGGGTAAATTTATGGAAAATTATAAAAATAGAGAGGGAAGACCCTATACAAGATGGGAAGATTTGACTATCTCACACACCGCATCAAACTCTTTGCTCAATAGTAAGTCTGATGATTTTAACTCTTTTATAAATGAACTCAAACAATGGGCAGGAGATAAAAACAAAAAACTTAAAATGGTCGATAAAAATGGATATGTACTGGACTTGCCTCCCTTTTTGGAGCTAAAAGAGGATGATATAAATCCTATAGAGATATATGCGTATTATCTAGGACTCTATATAAACAATCAACACAATGGTATCTATATGAACTATATACTCTCTTTTCCTGTGACTTATGAGCTTAATATACGAGATAAAATCATCGAAAGTTTTTATAAAGGTATCAAAAAGTCACTTCCTCAAGAGCTACACAATCAGCCAAAAGAGCTAGAAAAACTCTCTATCCTCAAAGGTGCTAGCGAGCCAGCTGCCTATGCTGTGGTGGCATTGCAAGAGTATGATTTTGATCCTTGTGATGATGAAAAAGTATTTTATGGTGTGTTTGATTTTGGTGGTGGGACTACCGATTTTGATTTTGGAATATTTAGAGAGGCAAATGGTGCGAAAGAGAGAAGATATGACTACGCTATAGAGCATTTTGGAGCTGGAGGAGATCGGTATCTTGGTGGTGAAAATATACTAGAACTTTTGGCTTTTGAAGTTTTTAAGAAAAACAAAGAAACATTACTCAAAGATTCTATACAGTTCATTTTGCCTCCTGAGTGTGATGAGTTTTTGGGGTCTGAAACTTTACTCTCTTTATCAAGAGAAGCTAAGATGAACACAAAAACACTTATGGAAAAACTACGAGCATTTTGGGAGGGTGTCGAAGAGGAGATACCAAACTATGAAAATGGAAGTTTATCTGTAAACCTTACCAATATAGAGGGGAAACAGCTTGTAAATTTTGAGTTAGAGATAGACTTGGAAGAGTTAAAAATGATAATTTACAATAGAATTGATAAAGGGGTAAAAAACTTCTTTCACTCTTTACGAATTGCTTTTGAAAACTACAATGTAGGCTTAAATACAATAGAAGAGATCAATATATTTCTAGCAGGAAATTCTAGTAAATCTATTTTGGTTACCCAACTTTTTGATATGGAGATACAAAAACAAACGGCTCTTTTTAATGAGAGTCAAAAAACTGAAAAAGAACTTTTTAAAATATTCGCCCCTTTAGGGAGTGAAGATGAAAACTTAGAAAAACCTACAGGGAAAACAGGTGTCGCTTTTGGGCTGATAGAAACACGCAAAGGTGGAGATATATTGGTCATCGATCATAATACAAAAGATAAAAAAGATATAAATTTCAAGTACTATTTAGGGGAGAGTAGAAAGAAAAAGTTCAAAGTGATTGTACATAGAGATAAGGAGTACAATAAATGGGTAGAGTTTATAGATGCAAGTCAAGATAGTTTTGAGCTGTATTATAGTAGTCAGTCTATAGTCACCACAAATCAAACAGCTATCGATGATAATAGTATCAAAAAGGTTATCATAAAAACAGATACAGTCGATGAAGATGCTTTTGTTTATATAAGAGTCGTATCGCCTACACAGTTTGAGTATGTCGTAGCCAATGAAAGTGAGATAGAGAGTCAAACATATTTGGGAAATATAACCAAAATAGATTTGAAAGATTGAGATAATGGGATACGATATAAATAAAAAAAACGAAGAGACACTTATAAGTATATTAAAACAACGAGATAAAATAAGAGATACAATAGATAAAGGGGAAGGACTAGGTATAATCCAAAAAGCAAATAAACTTTTATCTAAAGATATGAGTATTTTTCATATAGAAGAGCTTACTTTTGAAGATGATTCACCGAGGAAAGAAGCTTTAGAAAATGTTCTTAGTTCTCTTCGAATAGATGGGGTTAATTTTGTATATTTACTTTTGGGAGATAAAAATGGTGTTTCTTTTTATTTTGGAATCGTAAAAGACAATAAATATCAAGGTGAGTTAGAGCTAGATGTGGATGATATAGGGAAATATATCTTAAAGTCAAGTATCGAAGGAAATTTTCGAGGGAGTAAGATAACCCAACAAAAAAAACAAAAAGACTCGATACTTTCCAAGATAAATAGTATGCAAAGATTTGCAAGAGTCGATGGAGTGCCAAGTGTCAATCTAGATAGTGAAGATTTTCAAGGGGTTGATAGACTTGTGGATGTGATGATGGGAGATGAGTTTGGACTGATGATATTAGCAGATCCCTTATCTGTCGATGAGATGCAAGATATAGAAAATTCACTTTATGATATACACAATAAACTCTCCCCATTATCCAAAACATCAGTACAAGAAAGTACAGGAGAATCCAAAACAGATGGTACAACGAAAGGGAAAAATAGCTCCGATACAAATGGTAGCTCACAAGGAAGTTCCAAAAGTGATACAAAAGGAACATCAAAAGGGACATCGACTACAAATGGAGAATCCTCAGGCTCTTCAAATAGTACAAGCTCATCAATAGGTGGGAATGAAGGTTCTTCAGATAGTTTTACGCAAAGTGTAAATGAGGGCTCAAGTGTATCTCAGAGTATAGGAGAATCAAAAAGCTACAATAAAGCAGTAACTACAAATACAGGTATAAATAAAAGTAAAGAGTTTTCAGACAAGATTGTCAATGAGTGGATGGAGTATATCGATGAAGTGCTTATAAAAAGGGTAGAATATGGGAGAAACAAAGGTATCTTTAATGCTAGTATATATCTGCTTTCAAATGAAAAAGGGACACTTTTGAAGCTAGGCAATACTATACGATCACTTTTTTCTGGTATAGAAGACAATAAAGCTCCACTGAAATTGACCTATCTTACAAATAAAAATGAGATAAATAATATAAAAAATTTACAGATCTCAAGCTCAAATATATCTTTGAAAAATAATATGCAACAAGCGAGTTTGTTGTTTTCTAAAAATAGTAATAAGATAGCTAGTTGGTTGTCGACAAATGAGTTGAGTGTGATAGCGGGACTTCCTCAAAAAGAGGTGGTAGGGTTACCACTCAAAGAGGAAGTTGAGTTTGGACTCAATATCAAAACACACAAGATGAAAGAGGAAAACAAACTTCTTTTGGGTTCTCTTGTGAGAAGTGGTGCTGTTTTGGATATAGCTGTAAATATCGATAAAAATCATTTGAATAAGCATACATTTATCACAGGTGTCACAGGAAGTGGTAAAACAACCACTTGTCAAAGGATATTAGAGTCAGCAAATATACCATTTATGGTGATAGAACCTGCCAAAACAGAATACAGAGTATTGAGTAAAACCAATAAAAATTTATTGATCTTTACACTTGGCGATGATAGTGTTGCACCTTTTAGGATCAATCCTTTTGAGTTTTTTAAAGGGGAAAATATCACATCACGAGTCGATATGATAAAAGCAAATATCGAAGCTGCTTTTGATATGGAAGCCGCAATCCCACAAATAATAGAATCGGCACTTTATAAGTGTTATGAAGCGTATGGTTGGGATATCGCAACCTCTACAAATACTCACTATGAAGATCCTTTTGCAGATGGGATATACTCTTTTCCAACGCTTAGTGATTTGATACAACAAACAGAAATAGTAGTAAAAGAGCAAGGCTTTGATGATCGGCTCAAAAATGACTATATAGGTTCTATAAAAGCCAGACTCCAAGGACTTTTGGTCGGTGCAAAGGGATTTATGCTCAATACTCCACGCTCTATTGATTTTGCTGATTTGATAGAAAAAGATGTGATACTTGAGCTTGAAGAGATAAAAAACGGTGCAGAAAAGTCTCTCATCATGGGATTTGTTTTGATAAATCTCAATGAAGCTATAAAACTCAAATATAAAGAGTATAAGAAACAAAATAAAGATTTTAAACATATTACACTGATAGAAGAAGCACATAGACTACTCTCCAAGTATATTCCTGGGGACAATCCTAGTAAAAAGTTAGGGGTAGAAACATTTGCAGATATGTTAGCCGAGGTGCGAAAATATGGAGAATCACTTATCATAGTCGACCAAATACCAGATAAACTCACTCCTGAGGTGCTTAAAAATACAAATACCAAAATAGTACATAAGCTTTTTGCATCGGATGATAAAAATGCGATAGGAAATACTATGGCTTTGGATGATGAGCAAAAAGCATTTTTGTCGAACCTTGAAGCAGGGAGAGCAATCGTATCAAATCAAGACTTTTCAAAACCGATACAAGTACAGATAAAAGAGCTTGTGAGTACTACAACATCAGCAGAAGTAGATGAGCAAGAGATACGAACCTTATGTTTGAGTTACTATCAAAAAAATTATAAAAGTGGTATCATTCAAGGTTTGGATATCTATGAAAATGAGCCTACACTCGAAGAGGTAGAAGAACTTTTAAGTCTCAAAATAAGTGGACTGATAAAAGGGTGGGGAGAGTTATGTGTATCCAAAAATATAAATAATGAGTTTGTTTTTGATATAGATAGTTATATCAAAAAAAACAAATTGGAAAATAAACGAGAGTTTATCTCTGAATATCTAGTAAATAAATATTATCATAAAAATGATACTGAAACAAAAGATATGATTAGAGAGATAATAGAGAGTATTTTAACAAATAGTGAAAGTATGGAAAAAGTATTTTCAAGAAAACAAAAACAATATTTAAGGTTGAGATGATGGGATTTTTTAGTGGATTATGTAGTGCTGTAAGTAGTGCATTGGCAGGAGCGGCTAGTAGTTTAATTAAAATGGCTGGTCCTTTATTGGGTCCTGTTGGACAAATGATACAAATAGTTTCGATTTTAATGGATGTTTTAAAACCAGGGGAAAAGATAGAGGAGATAGGTGCAAAAGCGATGCAGGCTGATTCTAAAAAACCTGAAGAGTTTGACAATAATGCTGAATATATAGAGTATCTTAGAAGTGAAGTCAAACTCGACCAAGTGAAGTTTGATAAAGCAGGTGAAGTTGAAAAAGCAGCACGAACAGCTGTGGGTGCAAGTATAGTTGCAAAAGCAATAGAGGAGAAAAAAGGTTTTGATATCCCTATGGAAACATGGGTTGCTATGGCAAAATTAAATATGACAGATAAAGCAAAAGAGATTGATACATTATTAGAAACATTTAAAGATGGGAAACTTGAAGATTTTGCGAAGTATGTTGATGGAAAGTTAGATATCAAAAAAGAGGGAGAAGTAGGGGATACATTGGTTGAGATGTATAAAGAACTCGAACCAAATAGTAGTATTGAGGATATAGAAACTAAAGTGATGAAAATGGAAGTGCAAGAGAAATGATACACTCATATCTGATACATTGTATTCAAAATCAAATATCAATCAGTGAGTATGAAGAGGGGATATTTACCGCTCTTAAAAAGAACGGTGAAACAGTACAATGGTTTGATGCAGATCATTTTTGGGATTGGTTTGTAGATAAGATAGAATATGATGAAGAAAAACTAAGTTTTGCAATCATTACAGACTTGGAAACTTTTGAAATCCCTGAGCATATACAATTAAGTGAAACGAATACTTTTTTAAATGAAGATAAAATAGCTCAAAAACTCAATGAATTGGCACATGGGTATACTATTTTAACTCAGCCAGAGATAGAAGATTTGGAAACTATTCCTTATATTATTCAAGATCAAAAAAATACTATGGAAAAAGAAAATAGAACACTTGATACAAGTTCTGTAGCAAACTTTTTTCGAAAACAAACACAAAGGTATAATGATGAATAGAGAAAAATTACTTTTATTGTTACAAAAAGATAGTGAAATACAAGAAACTATAAGAGATATATGCACTCAAAAATCAAGTGATGGAAAGAGTGATAATCTTGAAAAAAACAATGATGTAGAAAAGGAGATAGTTATGTTAAAAGAGTTAGTTGAAAAATTTAAAAAATGTTTTGGTGATGAACAAAATAAAACTAAAGATTTGACACAAAAAATAGACTCAAAAGATGATGAAATCATAAGCTTAGAGAGTTTCAAAAAAGAGTTAAAAAATGAAATCAAAAATTTAGAAGAGCAAAAGAATAGTTTGCAATCAAAAAGTAATAGTTTACAAACATCAAATACAAACCTCAATAACACAGTAGAATTTTATAGAAAAAACTTTGAAGATGAGTTAAAAGCGTATGAACTTTACACCAATTTAGGCGAACAAACAAAATCATCATTAAGTGGTATCTTTAAAGATGATAGTTTACAAGGATTTTTTGCGTGTGGAGTACAAGAGAAAAATATCAATAGTTTTTGGGAATATATCAAAGTTGAGATTTTAGAGGATACAAATGAAGACTTAGCAAAACTTGTAAAGATATTTTATTTTTTATTTACAAAATATAGTATCGCTTTTCCAATGTTTCAACTCCAAAAGATAAATCCAAACGACACTTTTGATACAGAACAGCATATACGAGGTGGAGACAGCAAAGCGGTAAATGGAAAAATATCAACAGTATTGTTTTATGGTTGGGTAAATGTAAAAACTGATAAAGTTGTTAAAAAATCAATTATTCAGTTATGATTATATGGGTAAATTTTACCTATTTTATTCTTAAAAAAGGAAAATAAATGCAATATAAAATTTCAAATGAGTATATCAAAATTGAGGTTATAGATTTTGGTGCGGAGTTATGCAGTTTGCAAAAGAAAGATGAAAATTTGGAATATATTTGGCAAGGGGATGCAAAATATTGGAATAGGCATGCACCTATACTTTTCCCAATAGTTGGAAAACTTTTGGATGATGAGTATCATTATAAAAATAAAACATATCCCATGACTCAACATGGCTTTGCAAGAGATAGTCTTTTTGAACTTTTTAGTTTGGAAGATGATTCGATCTGTTTGAGGCTTGAAAGTTCAGAGTGTACAATGAAACTATATCCTTTTGAGTTTGCATTGTATGTGACATATACCTTGGTACAATCAAGTGTAAATATCTCTTATAAAGTAGTCAATAAATCAAATAAAAATATCTATTTTTCGATTGGTTCACATCCTGCTTTTAACTGGCCATTGGTACATGAAAATAAAAATAAGTATTATATGGAGTTTAAAAATACAGAATTTTTAGAAAGATTGCCATTGAGAAGTACTGGAATATCTGAAGTAAAAGAGAGGGTAGAGTTAGAAAATAATAAACTTTTTTTAAGTGAAAAATTATTTGAGAATGATGCATTGGTTCTTGAAAATTTGAAAAATAAAATGATTACTTTTAAAAATACTCAAGATGAAATTTTTGTACAGCTTAGATTTGATGGTTCTTATTTAGGTCTTTGGTCAAAACCAACAGGTGCACCTTTTGTGTGTATTGAACCTTGGTGTGGGGTTGCTGATTTTAGTATGCATAATAAGAAGATTGAAGAGAAAGTGGGGATAATAAACTTAGAGAAAAATAAAATATTTGAAACTTGTTATAGTATATTGATATAAACTTGAAGTATATTTAGAAAAAAATAAGTTTTACCAAATATAGGCAAAACTTATTTTCGAGTTCGAGTAACAAAATAATAAAAATTATTTTCCTATTTTATTAGCAATAGCTGTTATATCAGCTGCACTTAAACTTTTTACTTGACCTTTCATTAGACCTTTCATTGGACCACCATATGTACCTGCTTGATATCCTAAAAGAGAAGCTTCTATATCTGCTTTTGACATATCTTTGATAACTTTACTTTTACCTAATGCAACTTTTTCACCATTTGCTCCATGACAGGCAACACATTTTTGATATGCATCTGCAAGTGATGCTGTTGATGCTATTGTTAATAAGAGACCGATTGAGAGTAATTTTTTCATTTTTAATCCTTTTTTATTGTATATTTTATTGAAATTTTTATCTTTTGTCTTTGACCTAGGTCAAGATTTTAGATTAATAGTATTATTTTATTCAAATAATACTTGGAAAAAAATTAAATGAAACTTATTTTTTAGTAATAGTATTCAAGTATTATTATCCAATTTTTTATTTTAATTGCTAATTTATCATGAAATAGGTCATCAAATGAGTGTACTGGTACTTTAGAGTCTAGGAGATTTTTTTAAGTAATGAAGCAAGTTTAAAAACTTGCCCATTCATCACTCTCTACATGAGATTGAATTGGTTTAATAGTCTGTTTTTGAGAAGATGTTACTCTAGGTTTTGGTTTTGGAGTAAAAGTTTGTTGAACATTTTGATGGCTAGGTGTAGCATGACGTTTTTTCATCTCTTTTGCTCGTACATCATTTTTACCAATAAATTGTTTAGAATCAGCATCACTTACAACTAATTTTGCAATTTCATCTGTATCGAGTGCTACATCATGAGTTTGTGAAGCAATCATTGCATTTTGTTGTGTTTGTTTATCCAAAGAGTTCACTGCATCATTAATTTGTTCTATCCCTTTGAGTTGCTCTTTTGAAGCCATCTCTACATCTTTGATTAATTCAATCGTTTTTGAAATGTTTTCATTGAGCAATGCATACCCACTTATCATCTCATCCGATGTTTTTTTACCATCATTTGCCTTACTAGTTGCATTTTGAACTAAAGATTTAATCTCATTTGCAGCTTCCGCAGATCGTGAAGCGAGATTTCTAACCTCTTGTGCAACAACCGCAAAACCTTTTCCTGCTTCACCTGCAGTTGCAGCTTCGACAGCAGCATTTAGACTCAAGATATTTGTTTGAAATGCAATTTGATCAATAACTGAAATGGCATCATTGATAGCATTTACCTCTACATCTATCTCATTCATAGCATTTGTTGTTTGATTTGCTAAAGATTCTCCTTTTGAAGCAGAATCAGTAACATTTGAAGCAAGATTTGACATCTCAATAATGGTATTTGTATTATTCGAAATATTACCTGTAATCTCTTCTAATGCAGCTGCTGTTTCTTCTAAAGCTGCTGCTGCTGCATTTGAATTTTGATTGAGAATATCTACATTTTTGAGAAGTATATTGGAGCTATTATCCAATGTAAGTCCATTTGACTTATTTTCAACTAGCATATCCGTAATAATATGTGCAAAATTATTTAATCCCTCTGCTGTTTCCCCTAAATCTCCTGTAATTCTATGTGTAAAATCTAAATTTTGAAAAGAGTTTAAAGCATTTGTAATTTTATTAAGATCACCATCAACTTTAGAAGAGACCACTTGAAATAGATCATTTACTCCATTTTTTAACTCTTCGATACCTTCATTTTTTGTGGATACAGAAATTTTTTGTTGCATAATACCTGTTTTTGCTAAGTCAATCGCTTTTTTAACGGCATCTATCACTTTTTTGGCTTCGGTTATATCTTGTGCAAATTTAACAACTCGTGTTACTTTTCCACTTTTATTTTTTACAGGTGTGTATGAAGCTTGAATCCAAACAGAGCTACCATTTTTATGGATTCTTTCAAATTCATCGATTTGAGACCTACCATTACTTAATTCTTTCCAAAAGTTACTATAATCTGAACTATTTGTATATGCGGAGTTACAAAATATTCTATGGTGCTTGCCAACTACCTCATTTGCTGTATAGCCTAATACATTTAAAAAATTACTATTTGCACGTATTATTTTGCCATCTGGCTCAAATGATATAATCGCATAGTTTTCTTCCATTGCAGCTAATCTTCCTGCTTCCTCTTCTGTCTTTCCAAAATTAAACACCATAAAACTCCTATGTAATATAATCTGAATTATACTCTTGACTTCTTTAATACAAACTTAATATTTAAATAGACTTAAATAAATAGATTAAGAGAAAAGTTCATACTAGAAATTGATAAATTTTTATATGAAATAGCCTAAAAGCCATCCAAGAGCAAAACCAATAAGGTGAGCATACCAAGCAACAGGCATGCCTAAAAGTAGGGGTGCAAAAGATATGAGTAAAATCCAAACTATTATGCCATTTCGTTGCACTTTGTCTTTTAATGCAAACCACCCTAAAAGCACAGAGATAGCACCACTTGCACCTACTAAATTGGCCCATTCTCCTGTATAGTACATATAGGCTAAACTTCCAGCAGATGTGAGTAATCCACCTATAAAATATAAAAAGATATATTTTGGCAACCCAATAGCACTCTCTATCATATTTCCAAACTGATACAATACGAACATATTCATCAAGATATGGGCAAATCCACCATGTACAAACATAGTTGAGAGGAGTTGGTAGTAGAGGTGTTCTTGAAAAAAGTAGATATTGAGACCCAATAAAAGATCGCCATGTTGAATAGAATTTTGAATACCAAACATAATGATATTGATTAAGATGAGGAAGTTTGTAAAGCTTAGTATTTTATTTTGTGGCATTGTAATCTCTTGCGTTGAGTTTATGAGAAAGAGCTATTCTTTTGGCTCTCTCTTCTGAAATTTGTTGTTGTTTTTGAAGTTGTACTTTCTGTAAAGCTTTTTCTTTTTGTATAGGCTGGACATATTGTACATAATAGAGTATCGAGATACATACAGTAGCTATAGTGATAATAGCATAAAAATTTCCTAATACAGTACTTTGTCTAGGTTCATGCTTATAACTACTTTCTTGTAGTTTTAAAATATTTTGTATTCGTTCATCCACAATATTTCTCTTTTTAGACTAAACCATAGGTTAAAACCTCTTCGATTTTATCAACAGCTATGATCTCTATATCCTCTTTTACTTCATCAGGAATATCTTTTAGGTCACGCTGAAAGTTTTTAGAAGGGATCAAAACTCTTTTCATTTTTGCTTTATGTGCGGCTATGAGTTTTTCTTTGAGTCCACCAATTGGAAGCACTTTCCCTGTAAGTGTTACTTCACCTGTCATTGCTAAATCTGAGTGAATTTTTCTATTTGATAAAATAGATGCGATCACCAAACACATGGCGATACCAGCACTCGGTCCATCTTTTGGTGTAGCTCCCTCAGGAATATGCATATGGATATCGTGAGTTTTAAATGTGGCATTTTTGAGTTTTTTCTTATCGATTAAACCCTTGACTACACTGTGTGCTATTCTTGCACTTTCTTTCATCACATCACCCATATTTCCAGTAAGAGAGAGCATTCCTTTGCCTGCAAATTTGGCTGTTTCTATTTTAAGTACATCACCACCAACACTTGTCCATGCAAGACCATTAACGATACCGACACTATTTGTTTTATCAGCTGGGTCTATCTCAAAAATAGGGTTGTCCAGATATGTTTCTAAATTTTTTGTATTGATACTAACTTTTTTTAACTCTTTATCATAAGTAAACTCTTTGACCGCTTTTCTATAAAGTTTGCCAAAAACACGTCTGAGATTTCTCACTCCAGCTTCTCTTGTAAATTTTTCAATGATAAGCTCTATAGTTGCTTTACTTAAATTCACTTCTGTTTTTTTCAAACCATGTTTTTCAAGCTCTTGAGGAATAAGATAATTTTTTGCAATATGAAATTTTTCACTAGGAGTATAACTACTCATTTGAATAAATTCCATTCTATCTCGAAGTGGGGCAGGTATTTTGCCTGCATTATTTGCAGTTGCTATAAAAATACACTCGCTGAGATCAATATCAAAATTGACATACAAGTCTCTAAAAGCATTGTTTTGTTCGGGATCTAAAATCTCCAACATAACAGCACTTGGATCTCCTCTATGATTGGCACCGATTTTATCGATCTCATCAAGTACTATAACAGGATTTATTTTTTTAGCTGTAGTTAAACCGCTTACAATTCTCCCTGGCATCGCTCCTACATAGGTTCTTCTATGACCTCTGAGTTCATTGACATCTTCCATACCACCTAAAGCTATCCGTACAAGTGGTCTTTTAAGAGCTGTAGCAATCGAGTTTGCAAGAGATGTTTTTCCTACGCCTGGAGGTCCTACAAAACACAAAACAGTACTATTATTTTTTCCATTTGTGATATTTCTCTCTTCCAAGAGTTGTTTGACAGCAAAATACTCTATGATTCTATCCTTAGCTTCAGATAAAGCATAGTGATCTATCTCTAGCTGCTCCTCAACCTCGTGTACTTCTATCTTTTCTAAAGCTTTTTTATCAAAAGGTATCTCCAAAATTTGTTCTATATATGTCTGAATAGTAGAAGCATCGCCGCTATCAGGATGTAAACGGCTCAGTTTATCTATTTGTTTTTTGACCTCTTTATATCCTATCTTAGGCATAAAAGGTTTGAGTTTTTTGAGTTCTTCCCTAAAAGCCAAAATCTCTTTTTCTCTTTGGTCATCTGTACCCAACTCTTTTTGAATAGTACGAAGTTGTTCTTTTAAATAGTAATCTTTTTGATGTTTATCAAGCTTTATATTTACTTTTTTGTTGATTTCATTTTTGAGTTTAAAGTTTTCTATCTCTTTTTTGATATGATCAATTATACCTAAAAGTCGTGTATTGATGTTTTTTTCTTTAAAAAGTTCGTATGCTGATTCATTTGATATTTGAATAACAGAAGAAACAAGATCAGCAATACGAACAGGGTCAAGACTCTCATCAATCGTTTTAATAAGATCAATTGGGAATTTTGTATTGAGTTTAGAAAGTCTATCTATATTGAGTTTTAAAACATCAAGTATAGCAGGTGTTTTATTTTGGTCATGTTCCACATTTTGTAAAATATCAACAATACCCATAAGTGGAGAGCCACTGACTATCTCTTTGATCTCGACTTTTTCTAAACCTTGAAAAAGTACTTTGACTCTTCCATCAGGTAAAGTGATTTTTCTCATAATATTTCCTACTACGGCAACATTATAGAATTCATTTGTAGTTTTATCTTTTGTATTTTTACTGACAGCTACTGTGATGAGTTTATTATTATTCATTGCATATTCAACAGCATTAATATTTTGTTCATCGCCTATAAATATAGGTGCTATCATAAATGGGTATAAAAAAATATTTGCTTCTACCAATATAGGTAATCTATCTGGAAAACTATCGTAATCTGTTAATTTCATATTTCTCTCTTTAAAATTTATTCAAATATGTATCTATACCAAGGTACATCTACATCATTTATATTTTTTATATTTTCCCAGCTTTTACTGGCTTTTTCTTCATAAAATTTTTGACCTAATGGTTTGTCTATTCGTCCGTATAATTCTGAAATCTCTTTATCAAAAAGAGCTTTTGCCATTAATAATCGTGATTTTATATCTTTAACCAAATAGATAAATTGTGAATTTGGATACTCCGAAACAAATCTATCTGCTTGTATTACAGTTTTTGTCAGTAGCTCTTGTTCTCTAAATTGATTTTTAAATGCTAAAAAGTTAGATTTGATTTTAAGATATCGAATATAATCTGCATTTTTTTTCAAACTATATTTTTTAAGATATTCATCAAAATAATAGTTTGCCATTGCATACTCTTCATCTTCCATATGAGTAATCGCAATAATCATCATAGCACTAGGTAATAATGGAGAATTTCTATGTTCAGATTCTAATGATGTAAATGTATCATCTGCTTCATCAAGTTGATATCGAGTGATCTGTTTTATCATTTTATTGTACCAATAAATTGCTGGTTTATTGTACTCCTCATCTTGTTTCGAAGAACAACCTGTAAAAATATATACAAGTGATGTGATTAATAATATACTAAAAATTTTTTTACTCATGGTGTGATTTCCTTTAAAAATTTTATTTTATCTAATATATCCAAAATGAAAGTTAAAATAGATAATTTATTTTAGATATATTTTTTTAAATTATGAAGCTAACAATAAAAATATTCCCAAACAAAGGATAAATGCTAAACTAAAGTATTCAAAAAATTTAATTATTGCGGTATTTTGTGATGTACTTTTTCTGATTGTTACACTTATTACTGCTGTTAAAAATATAATCAAACTCATACCAGCACTCATAAATATTGCACTTACAAATCCTACAAAATAGATACCTAAACTCATAGTAAATAAAAATATAGTCACTGTCCCAGGACATGGTATGATACCAGCGGCAAGTATGACACCTAGATCCGTACTCGTAGTTTTACAACCATTACAGCCACAACTTAAAGATTGAGTATGGGTGACTTTGGGTGATAAAATACTCGATGGTTTGACATTGGCAGTAAAAGTATAAGATGGTTTTGATTTTTTAACTTTTTTAAATATAAGATACAAAGCGATACAGATAATGATGATGGCACTCACTTGTGTAGCTATTTGTTCTACATTCACAATAGTAGAGTTAAAAATAAATCCAATAGAATAATAAACTACAAGTGTTAATATAAAAGCACTAAAAGTATGTACTACACCTATGAGGCTTGCTATACTAAATGCTTTTAAGTATGATTTGTCTTGATTGATAAAATAGCTACTGACTAAACTTTTCCCATGTCCTGGACCAACGGCATGTAAAATACCATATAAAAATGAAAAAATCAAAAGCCACATATAAGAGCTTATGCTATTATTTTCTTTTATATCTTTGAGAATAGTTTTCAAATTATTTTTTAAGAGAGTTAACTTTTCTGATAACAACTCTATATACGTTGTATCTTTTTGTTGTACTTGAATTGGTTCTTTAGTTTGTATTGATTTGTTTATATCTTGAGACATTACTAGTGTTTTTTGTGGAGCAATGATACTCGGATCATCTAGTATTATTCGTGCATTAAAAAGTTTTTTTTCAAGAAAAAATGAATGTGGATAGTTGTTGATAATTAGATTTTTAAGTGTAAAAGCAAAATTATCATTTTCATCACTAAATCCTAAATATAAAGTATTTTTATTTTCAAGTACAAAAGGTAAAGAAAATTTATAGTGATAGATCATCGCACCCTCTACAAATTTGAGTTGAGAAAATGTTGGATGAATTGTTTCTATAAATTTTTGTTCAGTATGTTTATTGATATTTTTAAACTCTATATCAGTAAGATAATGGAGACTTTTAATATATACTAGAAGACTCTCTTTTATCATATCTTTTTCATTAGGATCAAATATATAATTTTGATTGAGGTCATATTGTGTAAGAGAATTTACAAACTCCTTATGAAATTTCCAATTAATATCAAAATGTGTCTCATTTTTATCATAAGAAACTTCAGCATTGACTATTACCTGTGGTATATCGGTTGCACATAAACTACAAGCATAGAGATAACTTTGCATTAAAAAAAGTAAAGAAAAAAGAGTTTTCATTTTTTTACCACCTTATTTATAAGTAAAAACAAAATCAAACAAGCAGCACTTACCAAAATAATACTGGCTCCACTTGTCAAGTCAAACTCATAGGAAAATAAAAGTCCAGTGAGTGTAAAAACAGATGATAAAATACCTGCTATAAACATCATCATCCCCAAAGAGTTTGATAATCTTTCAGCGATGTAAATAGGGATAGTCAAGAGTGCAATCACTAAAATAAGTCCTACGACTTTTATAGCAATTACAACAGTCAATGCTGATAATACCAAGATCAAAGTATAAAAAAACTTGACATTGATACCTCTAAGTTTGGCATATTCACTATCATAAGACACAGCTAAAATCTCTCTATAAAAAAGTGTAATTATAGTGATAATAGCTGTCAAAAGTACACTCATATAAGTCAAATCATCACTACTAACAGCTAAAATAGAACCAAAAAGATAACTCATAAGATCGACATTGTATCCAGGGGTCAAATCTACGAGTATAATCCCTATAGCCATCCCTACAGCCCAAATAAGACCGATAAATGTGTCTATTTTATCTCTTTGATTGAGGGTAATTATAGCCATTAAAAGTGCTGCTAATACAGCAAATAAAGAGGCACCTAAAAATATAGGTAGACCAAAATAAACAGCTAGACCGATACCTCCATAAGAAGTATGTGCGATACCTCCTGCTAAAAATACCATACGATTCACTACAATTAATGAGCCAATAATACCTGATGCAAAACTTACTAAAAGACCAGCAATGATTGCATTTTGAATAAAATCAAAACTTAATATATCTAACATGAACAGATCTCCTTTTCACTTGAACAAGTACCTTTTTGTGTACTTTCTCCAAACATTTGTAACATCTCCACTTCACAAAAATGATCGCTTTTATGAGGTTGTACTAGGTTTGTTGTATGAGAAATATCATGATAAGTGATGATTTTATTTATATGTGCTACTTTTGATGCATAACTTAAAATGACTGAAATATCATGACTTACGACAACAATAGTAATAGTTTTGTTTAACTCTTTAAGTAGATCATAAATTTGTTTTTGCCAACTTACATCAATATTTGCCGTTGGCTCATCAAGGATTAGAATAGATGGATCACTACATAATGCTCGTGCTATCATGACTCTTTGTCTTTCCCCTCCTGAAAGTGTTCCTATTTTGTGATCTGCAAATTTTTCCATTCCCACTTGCTGTAAAGCAGATAAGGCACACGATTTTTCAAATTCGTTATAGCCTATTTTAAAATATTTATGCAAAAAACTTTGACTTTTAAGTCCTTCTTTTTTATCTCGTATATGACCCATCATAACTACCTCAATCACCTTGATAGGAAAGTTTGTATTGATATTTGTATTTTGAGGGACATATCCTAATTTTGAAAAATTTAACGAAGGTTTTTCTCCTAAAATTTTAATATCTCCTTTTTCAACTTGATTAATTCCAAGTATTGCTTTGAGTAAAGTAGATTTGCCACCACCGTTTGGTCCGATGATAGCGAGAAAATCTTTCTCTTCAACGGTTAAATTTATATCTTTGAGTACGGTTTGTGTATCGTAAGAAAAGGATAGATTTTTTATCTCTATTATTGACATGAAGCTTCTTTTGTGTAATTTTTCGTATTTTATCTAAATGTTTATTTGATGAGTATAAATATATGCAACTAGGTTGCAAAGGCTTTCAAATTTCTTATAATGAGAATAGAACGTTCAATAACTATTGATGAATTAAGGAGATTCTATGAGACTAAACAGTATCCTTTTCTAATCAAATTCTAATCAAAATGATATAGTAGAAGGATTATATTAAAAAGGAAATAAAATGCAAAGAAAACTAATTAGCTTTGATTGGGCAATAAAAAGAATTTTAAGAAGTAAAGCAAATTTTGAAATCTTAGAAGGATTTTTGTCTGAACTATTAAAAGAAGATATAGAAATCTTAGAGATACTAGAATCTGAATCCAATAAAGATACAAAAGAAGATAAAAGTAATCAAGTAGATATAAAAGTAAAAAATTCGAATGATGAAATTGTTATCATAGAGATACAATATAGTAGAGAATTAGATTATCTACAAAGAATGTTATATGCTACAAGTAAAGTGGTAACAGAACATATATCACAAGGATATGCTTACTCTAAAATAAAAAAAGTCATATCTATAAATATATTATATTTCGATTTTGGAGATGGAGATGATTATATCTATAAAGGGACTACAAACTTTGAAGGTATTCACACTCATACTAAACTGTACTTAAATGAAATACAAAAAGATCTCTATAAAACAAATGAGATAAATAAAATATATCCAGAATACTATATAATTAAAGTTAAAAATTTTGATGATAATTCAAAAGATACATTAGATGAATGGATTAATTTTCTTAAAAATGAAACTATACCAGATAATCCAAAAGCAAAAGGTTTACTCAAGGCAAAAGAGACTTTGGACTATTTAAATATGCCAGATGATGAAAAAATAGATTATGAAAGAAGACAAGAGAGTTTACGAAGAGAAGCTAGTGTTTATGAGAGTACTTATGTAGCGGGTGGGATTGAAGAAAAATTAAGAATAGCTCAAAGTTTAATCGAACAAAAAGTAAGTATTAATATTATAAAATTAAGTACAGGATTAACGGATAGGGAGTTATTAAACTTAACAAATAAAAAAGGGTAAGAGTCAAATAAAAGAGTAAAATACTCTTTTATTTATTAGCAATAGCCTTAGCTAATCCTATTAAGTTTTCACTCCATTTTGGATCGAGTGGGCTTACTTTGATCACTTTTATACCAACTTCTTTTGCGATTTGAGTTGCTATTTTTTCACTAAATTCTGGTGCTGTAAATATTGCTTTTACATTTTCCTCTTTTGCTTCTTCGATTACAAAAGCAATTTGTTTTGGTTTTGGGCTTTTCCCACCTGCTTCAATAGCAAATTGAGTCAGTTCATAATCTCTTGCAAAATATCCCCACGCAGGATGAAAAACCATAAATTTAGAACCATGTTCTATACCTGAAAGTATTTTTTTGATTTTTTTATCTGTTGAATTGATATTTTTTATAAAATTATTATAGTTATTGATGTAGTAATTTGTATTTTTTTTGTCTTTAGTAATAAGTGCAATAAGAATATTTTTTGCTATTACTTTTACGTTTGTAGGACTTGTCCAAACATGTGGATCTTGTTCTTCTTCATCGTGATCATCATGTGCATCACCTTTATGTTCATCGTGTCCATGTTCTTCATCACCATGATGATGGTGTTCTTTCATCTCCATTTTTACGATACCATCAGTTGAATCAATTATTTTCATATCGTTATTTTGGTTTAAAAATTTAGGGAGCCAATTGTGTTCAAATTCTACATCTACAGTAAAATAGATATCAGCTTTTGATATATCTCGCATTTGTGATGGTTTTGGTTCATATGTGTGTGGAGAGTTCCCAGGTAAAACCATCAAACTTACATTGACTTTGTCACCACCTATTGCTTTTACGAATGTTTTTTGAGGTAATATACTTACTACTGTATTTACATTTGCGTATGTAAATGTGGTTAAACTTAATAATGCACTTGCTATTATTTTCTTCATTTAATTTCCTTTTGCAACTTAGTTGCATTTTATTTTTTGAATTTTATTGAACTTTCTCTTAATCGCAACTTAGTTGCATAAAGTAAAATATGCTATACTTATAGCATGAATATAGATGAAATACTAAAAAACAAAAAAATTAAACTTACTGCGGCTAGAATAGAATTATTAGAAGTACTTAAAAAAGCCCAAAAACCTTTGAGTTATGAAGATATAAAAGTCAATATATCTATGGATAAGGCAACTTTTTATAGAAATATATCAAAATTTGAAGAGCAGGGGATAGTAAACTCTTTTGAATCAAATGATAAAAAAAGATATTTTGAACTTCGGCTTATACCTCATGCTCATTTTGTTTGTATAAAATGTAAAAAAATAGAGTGCCTAAGTGATGTTAATCTGAAACTTGAGGGGTATATCGTTAATAATGTTATTGTAAATGGTCAATGTAAAGAGTGTGTAAAATAAAATACTAAGAAGTAAAAATAGTTTTTACTTTTTTTAGTATGTTTTTCTGAATATCTAAATTATGCGTTTGCGGCTGCTATAAGTGCTGCTAGTTCATCATCATCTACCAAATCAGATGGGTCATCACCAGCTAAATGTTTTGCACTACTTGCAAATTTTCCATTATCTGGATCTATGTTATTGACAACTCTTTCTATTTTTTGTGTATTAGCATCCTGTGCTTGCATTGATTCTAATGTCATAAAAATATTATTTTTAATTCCATCAATATCATTTTTTAAGTCCTTACTATCCGCTAAAGAATTAAGTTTTGTGAGTATTATATCAAGATGATCCATAACTTCAATTGACATTTTTTCTGATTCTTCTATAACTTCACACAGCTGTATAATGATATCTTCTTTTTTATGTAACATACTTCTAACCTTTATTTTAAAATATAAATTATTACTTGCTTTAAATTCTACAATAAGTTAATTAATATATAGATTATTTAAGGGATAAAAGAATGAAAATTGTCACTAAGTGCATTTTAAAGAATTTATATGGTACAATAAGAATACGAGTAATAATTAATTAATTTATAAAAAGAGAAGAATAAAAGAAATGATAGTCGGAATTGAAGGTAAAGTAGTAAAAAAAGAGCCAACAGTGATACATGTAAATGTACAAGGTTTAACTTATGAAGTTTTTGTATCTATAAATTGTAGTTCTGCAATAATTGAGGATATGGTAAAATTACATACAACACAAATACTGAAAGAAGAGAGCAATAACCTTTATGGTTTTTTGGATACTAATGAAAAAAAACTTTTTGACACTGTTATTAAAATTAATGGAGTAGGTCCAAAAGCTGCGATGGCTATATGTAGTACATTTACCCCAAGTAGTTTTGCTCAAATTGTACAAACATCAGATGTTGCAATGCTCAAAAGAGTTCCAGGAATTGGTCCTAAAGGAGCAAGCCGAATTTTAGTAGAGTTAAGTGGTTTTGTAGTTTCAGGGGATGAAGATTCTGTTAATAACTTTGGTGAAAATGCAGCAGCAGCTGTAATGGCATTGGAGTCTTTGGGATTTAAAAAAGAGCAAATAAATAAAGTGTTGAAAACTTGTACGCAGAAAGATATATCTGGAATTGTTAAAGAAGCATTAAAAAAATTACAAAGGTAAGTGTAAATAAATGAGTAAAAAAATAGCAATAGTTTTTGGAGCACAGAGTTTTGAGCATGAGATAAGTATAGTAAGTTCTATTACTATGAAAAAAGTTTTAAAAGATGAATTAATTTATATTTTTATTGATAAACATAGAGAGTTTTATCATATTCCAACTGATACAATTAAGTCAAATTTATTTAGTAGTGGCGAATATACAAAATATGATAAATTACAAATAACAAATAATGGTTTTTTTAAAAAAGGATTATTTAAAACTAAAAATTTAGATTTTGATATTGTACTTAATCTTACGCATGGTGGAGATGGTGAAGATGGTATACTTGCAGGAATGTTTACATTTTTTAATATCCCTTTTGTTGGTCCTCGTGTTGAGGCATGTGCTGTAAGTTGTAATAAATTTTTAACAAAATCATATAGCGATACAATCTCTGTAAAAACGATAGACTATCTCTATTTTCATAAAAATGATCAGGTTATTATTGACTCATATCCTGTTATCGTAAAACCTGTCAGATTAGGAAGTAGTATCGGTGTATCTATTGTAAAATCAAAAGAAGAACTAGAATATGCTTTAGATGTTGCTTTTGAATTTGATAATGAAATCATCATTGAACCATTTATAAATGGTGTGAAAGAGTACAATTTAGCAGGAACAAAGATTGATAATAAATTTGTTTTTTCTATTGTAGAAGAGCCTCAAAAAGAAGAATTTTTAGATTTTGACAAAAAATATTTAGATTTTAATCGTAGTGAAGTTGTTTCTACTGCTAAAATTCCAGAAGAGCTAGTATCTAAATTACAAGAAAACTTTAAGAAGATTTACAACACTACTTTTGAGGGTTCCCTTATACGCTGTGATTTTTTTGTGATAGATGACGAGGTATATTTAAATGAAATCAATTCAATTCCTGGAAGTATGGCAAATTATTTATTTGAAGATTTTAATGATGTTTTTACACAACTTTCAAATAATCTTCCTGTAAACAAAAAAATACAAATCAATTATGATTATGTAAATACAATACAAAGTGCAAAAGGAAAGGCTTAATTTATGCAAAATATTACTATCGAGTTTGACGAATTAAAAAAAATATATGATTATGTGACTGAATCTATTATTATTTCAAATGAAGATCATAATATAGTGATGATGAATCGTTTTGCTTTAAAAAAATTTGGAGTAAAAGAAAATGAAGTTGTTTCAAAAAAACTAGAAGATTTTATCCTTTTGGATGATCACAAAATAATATTTAAAACAATTAGTAATAATGATAGTAGTTATTTTGATGTTATGTTAAAAAAAACAAATTCTAAACTTTTTCCAGCGTATGTAAGTGGTCAAGTATTGCATTATAAGGAGAAAAAATATGGTATTTTGACAGTGGTTGATGTTTCGGATTTGAAAAAGAAAGAAAAAGAACAACTAAAAAAATTAAAAAGTCATATTATTACACAAGCCACTACTTTTGCACAAAAAGAAAATGCAACAAAAGGGCAAGAAACAACTGAACTAAATCAAATGAGAGAGAGTTTAGAAAAAATAAAGCATGAAAACTTTATGCTTGAAAGAAAAGTGACATTATTTGAAAGAGAGAATAGAACTCTCAATACAATGAGTGCAAAAGTTATAGAGGATTCTTTTAGTTTTGAGCAAGTTTTAGACAGAGAAATGGCCTTAGCAAAAAGGTATGATAGGAAGTTTTCTTTGGCTATTATTGCTATTGATGAATTTAAAAATCTCACAGAACTTCTTAAAACAGAAGCAAAAAGAGATTTGGTTGTAAAAGCATTTAAAAAACATTTTAGAAGTACTATTCGTACAACAGATTTGATACATTATGAAAATAGTGGATTGTTTTATCTTGTATTACCGAACTCTTCAGATGTTAATATTACAGATTTAGTCGATAGACTTTTACATTCAAAAAAAATTGATACAACAATTATCGTGCGTTTTCATTGTGGATTGGCACATTATTATGATAATGACACAAGAGATCATTTGTTATACAGAGCGAAAAAGAGTTTAGAAGTAAATATAGATGAAAGTAACTTTGTTAAAAGTAGATAAGTATACTGAAAATAGAAAATAAAAAAGTGAGAAAATAGAGTGTTAGAGATAAGTAAAAAGATTACGAAATTAGTGGGACAAACAAATGCAAATTATGATTTGATTCAAGAGGGTGACAAAGTTTTAATTGGTTTTAGTGGAGGAAAAGATTCTTTGACTCTGATCCATAGTTTACAAAGAATGCAAAAAAAAGCACCTTTTAAGTTTGAATTTAAAGCGTTAACTCTCACTTATGGAATGGGTGAAGATGTACAGTTTTTAGCCGATCACTGTAAGGAACATGATATTGATCATGAAATACTAGACACGAAAATATTTGATATTTCTGTTGAAAAAGTAAGAAAAAATAGCTCATTGTGTAGTTTTATTTCAAGAATGAGAAGAGGGTACTTATATACATATGCGTTAGAAAATGGATACAACAAACTTGCACTTGGGCATCATTTGGATGATTCTATGGAAAGTTTTTTTATGAATTTTTTCTATAATGGAGCTATGAGAGCAATGCCTCCGATCTACAAAGCTGAAAATGGTTTGTTTGTAATACGACCACTTATTATGTGTAGAGAGAGACAACTCAGAGCATTTGCAGAGGTAAATGCAATTGATGTGATTGGTGATGAGGGGTGTCCTGGTATGAGACTCAATGAAAAAGAGCGAGAATATATGAAAATGCCACATGCAAGAGCGAGTACAAAAAAATTGCTAGAAAAACTAGAAGAAGATAATCCTAGTATATTTGTATCAATGAGAGCAGCTTTTCAAAACTTTCACCCAAATACATTTTTTAAAAAAGAGGAGTTAGATACTTGATCTAACTTTTAAATCTCTTCTCCATTCCAAAAAATTATTTTGTTTCTTCCTGTGTTTTTTGCTTTGTAGAGGAGTGCATCTGCTTGTGTTATAGTGTCAAATGCAGTTTTGCTTTTTGAGCGAACTTGCACACCAGCACTAAATTTGATCTGTATTTTATGTTCTTTATGAATGAACTTATTTTTAGTTACCACACTTTTTATTCTCTCTATATATTTGTAGAGTTCCTTTTCTTCTGTATAACGAAGAAGTCCTATAAACTCTTCCCCTCCATATCTTGCAATTATATCAGAATCTTTAGTGAGTTTTAAAAGTAAAGCTGCAAAAATTTTCAGGATAATATCTCCTGTATCATGCCCATAGGAGTCATTTATATTTTTAAAATAATCAATATCAAAAAAAACAATTGCAAAATTTTCTTGATCTTTAACAAATCTTTCTTCTGCTTTAGTCAAAGCATCCTCAAGACTTCGTCTATTAAGTGTTCCCGTTAAGTGATCAAGCATACTTGTTTCATGTACTTTTTTAAGTTCATTTTCAAGAGATTGTACCTTTTTTTCTAAAAATAAAACTTCATTTTGTCCCGATTCAAAATTTTTATTGACATTTGTCATCTCATTTTCAATCGTTGAGGCTGCTTCAATAAGTTTGACCTGTAATTTACTAAACTCTTCTTGGGAAGAATTTTCTGGACGAAAAGATTGAATCTCATTTTTTATAGTAGAAACATTTTTAGAGCCATCATTAGTACTCTCAATTGCATCCCCCAAATATTGATTCATAAGGCTGATAAGTTTTGCAATATCAGCTGTTTTTTTTGCGAGTATTTTTTGATCTACTTGAAATCTATTTTGAATAAATTTTTCCATCTCATATTGGATAGATTCTTCAAAAATCAAAGAGGGTGAATCACCTATTTTGATACAAAATGATTGTAAGTCATCTCCTATTGAAAGAGAGATAGATGGTTTCATAGATTTTTGTAACATCTTAGACATATTTTGTATATTTTTTGAAGATAATCGATTGAGGAGTATATCCACAACATCATATATACTTTTTGGCTCTTTCTGTGTTGTATTTTGTATTTTTTGTTGCTCTATTAGCGAAAGTGCTTTTTGAAAATAATCACACTCTTTTGTACTGAAATTCATAGTTTTTGATATTTTACAAAATTCAGTACCATATATTTCAGGAGTAAGCTCCTGTTGAGATTTTTGAATATTTTCAATAGCTTTTTGTGATATTTGAGAGATATGATTCATTGTATTTTCTTTATGATAAAAGTTTTTTAACTGCCATATTTATTCTTTTTCCATCAGCGCTTCCACCTACTTTTTCTTTTGCTGGATTCATAATTTTCCCCATATCTTTCATACTTGTTGCACCAACATCATCAATAATTTGTTGAATTACAAGTTCTAACTCTTCATCTGAAAGTTGTTTTGGTAAATAACAAGTAAAAACATCAATCTGTTTTTGTTCATTGTCAACGAGATCATCTCTTGAAGCTTCTTTAAATTGTACAATTGCTTCTTCTCTTTGTTTGATCCCTTTTTGAATAAGTTGAATAATTTTAGCATCATCAAGTTCAATTCGTTCATCAACTTCAATTTGTTTAATCATGGTATTGATACTTCGTATAGAATCTCTTTTTTGAATCTCTTTTGCTCTCATTGCATCTTTTAGATCTGATTTTAATTGCTCTTTTAGTGTCATATTTTGCTCCAAAGTTTTTTATATTAATTTTCTTCATTATATCTAATATATTATTAACAATAAATTTTGTAGATGTTAATTGATATAATGATAGAATATAAAATTATGAATATAAATACAACTGTGCTTTTAAGTACATTATTAACAAAAATAGATCCACTCACAAAAGATACAATTGAAAAGTTGTCTACTTCGAATAATGAGAATAGCTCTTCGCTTTCAAATGAAAATGAGAAAGACATTAAAAGTATAAAAAATCTACTTGATAATCTTTTTAAAGATATATCAACAGGGAGTACCGATAAAAGAGATGTGATAGATTTATTGGAAAATTCAAAACAATCTGTAAAATTCAAAAATTTTTCGAGTGATATAAAACAAATTTTGAATCAAATTCAAACTGAACTCAAATCGACTCCTGAATTAGAGAAGCTTACGAGTATTTTAAAAAATTCTTTAGTAGATATGAAGAGTATTGATCAAAAAGTTATAAAAAATTCTCTTCAAAATAGCGGTATTTTTTTGGAATCAAAATTGGCCAATTTAAATACAAGTGTAGAAAATAAAATATCATCAGGAAATCCAAAACATATATCAGGTGATATAAAACACGTTCTTTTACAAATCCAAGAGCATATTAACAATAAAGACACAAATGAATTTGTCTCTAAAGAGTTAAAATTTAATGTTGAAAAAACACTTTCACAAATTGATTATTTTCAACTTTCATCTTTTGTTTCAAATTCAAATCATTCCTATATCTCATTTTTGCAAGATGATATTGAAGATGTGGATATAAAATTTAATGCTGCTCAAAAAGATGAATTTTCATGTTTGATCAACCTTTCTTTAAAAGAAAATGGAGATTTAAAAATTTTACTGCAATTAGATAATAAAAATGGATTAAATATAAACATTGGTATTGAAAATGATGATTTTAAATCTATGATTCAATCCTCTTTACAAAAGTTGCGGAAACAGATTAATTCACTTGGATTGTCAGTAGTAAATCTAAATATTTTTGACTTAAAAGAGGAGATAAAAAATTCTAATAAAGTAAAAGCATATGGTTCTAGTGCTGGTATTGAATTTGGATTGGATATAAAGGCCTAAAATATGTTGGAAAAAAAGTATATACAAAAAAGAGCAGTAGCGTTACAATATGATAATGAAAAAAACAAAGCACCCTTAGTAACAGCACAAGGAGCTGGTGAAACTGCAAAAAATATTATTAAAATCGCAGAAGAAAATGGTATTCCTATTCAAAAAGATGAAGATTTAGTCAACATGTTAAGTCAAATAGAATTAAATGAGGAGATACCTGTGGAACTTTATCAGGCAGTATCTGAAATCTTTAGTTTTATCTATGGAATATCAAATGAAAAAACAAAACAAGGAGAGACAAAAAATGAAAAAAATACTAACACGTGATCTTATTTTATATTTTAACGCCCTTTATCCCTATAAAAATAAAAATATAAAAATGCTAAAAGATAAAAAAGCAAACACAGTGACTATAGGAATAGGGGGTAATATAGGTGATGTTATGAAACGATTTAAATTATTATTTAAAATGTTATCAAGTGATGCACGTTTTTGTATAAAAAAAACATCTCCTATTCTGAAAAATCCACCTTTTGGATATTTAGATCAAGATGATTTTTTGAATGCCATAGTTGTATTAAAAACAGATTTGTCTCCAATAGCATGTCTTAATGCATTTCAAAGATATGAATATCGATTTAAACGGACAAGAAGTTTTCAAGATGCACCACGAACATTAGATATAGATATAATATTTTACAATTCTCTTTCTTTAAATACAAAACGATTAATTTTACCACACAAGGGATATAAAAAGAGACAAAGTGTGTTAATCCCTTTAGATTTTGTTCTCTAAGTAAAAATGCGATATTATTTTACGTTATTAATGTTCAGAATATAAAAAATACAATAACTTTGAATTTTACAATAATTTTAGTAATAGGGATACAATATGATAATAATACCAGCAAGATTAAATAGCAGTCGTTTTGAAAATAAAATTTTAGTAGATATTTTAGGTTTGCCTATGGTTATAAGAACAGCAAAGGCAGTAAGTATTTTAGATGATGTTGTTATCGCAACTGATACACAAGAGGTGATAGAGTTAGCGAAAAAACACAATATAAAAGCTGTTCTAACATCAACAAAACATCAAAGTGGAACAGATAGGATCAATGAAGCAGTAAATATCTTAAATTTAGATGACAATGAAGTGGTTGTCAATGTACAAGCAGATGAACCATTTATAGAGCCAGAAGTGGTACAATCTGTAATAAATAGGGTCAAAGAGCTCAAAAATAGAGAATTTACAATGGTGAGTTGTTATAAAGAGATATCATCAGAGATGGCAGATGACCCCAACCATGTAAAAGTAATTTGTGATGATAATGATGATGCAATTTATTTTTCACGTAGTAAAATACCCTATAATAGAGATCATTACAATAGCACAAGTTATAAAGGGCATTTGGGTATTTATGGATTTACAAAAAAAAGTCTCAATAAGTTTTGTTCTTATAACTCTTCTATGTTAGAAGAAACAGAAAAGCTTGAACAATTACGAGCAATCTCAAATAGTTCAAAAATAAATATGGTACAAGTAAAATCAAATAGTTTTGGTATTGATACCAAAGAAGATTTAGCAAATGCACTCAAATTTTTTGAAAAGGATTTGAAAAATGGATAAAAGTTTTTTGAAGAATGTCACTATTTTATACGTTGAAGATGAAGAAGGAGTTGGGAATCTTACATATACTTTTTTAAAAAGATTAGCCAAAGATGTATTTTGGGCAAAAAATGGAAAAGATGGTCTCTCAATATTTCAAGAGCATTATGAAGACAAAAGCTTAGAAACAATTGATATTATTGTAACAGATATTAATATGCCAAAGATGAATGGTTTGGATATGTTAGAACATATAAGCAAAATAGATCATCTTATTCCATCTATTGTCACTACAGCTCATAATGATCCTTCTTTTTTAAAAAAAGCGATCAATCAAAGAGTACGAGGATATGTAAGTAAGCCATTAAATATGCATAATCTCATTGATAATATTTTATTGGTATCGGAACCAAAATATCTAAAAGATGAGCTTGAAAAACTCAATAAAGAATTAGAATGGAAAGTAGAAAGAAAAACATATGAATTGAAGTCAATTTTAGATGCACAAGATAATTTGATTTTAGTTTTAAATGAAGACGCTTCTTTTGAAGTAAACCAAACACTTTTAGATTTTTTTGGATATAAAAATATAGAAGATCTTAAGGCTGAACATACCTGTTTTAGTGACTTTTTTCTTCCTGAAAATAACTATTTTATTGCTACAAATCCTATGACATGGCCTATTGATATTATGCAAAGAGAAGATAATAATCGTGTAGTAGTTATGAAAAACTATAATAATGAAGAGACTATTTTTAGAGTAAATGTAAAATCTTTTATGTTTAATACAAAACATATGGTGATCTCTTTTACGGATATTACGGCATTGAAAAACTATACTGATGAGTTGAAGTATAAATCAAGCCATGATACGTTAACAAATCTCTATAATAGACAACAGATCGATGAGGAGATTGAAAAGGAGATCACGAGAGAAGATCGGTATCAACATGGTTTATCACTTTTGATGTTGGATATTGATGATTTTAAATTGGTCAACGATACCTATGGTCATGATATTGGAGATATTGTTTTAAAAGATATATCTAAAATAATGTTACATTCTATACGTGTTACAGATTGTGCAGCGAGATGGGGTGGAGAAGAATTTATGATACTTCTTCCTGAAACAAGAGGTGATGAATCTACAATCATAGCACAAACTATACGAAAAAATATAGAAAATTATAGAAATACGGTAGTTGATCATCCAATTACAGTGAGCATTGGTGCTGCTGAATTTAGAGCGAATATAGACAACAAAGAGATTTGGATAAAAGAAGTCGATCTCGCAATGTATGAAGCAAAAAAAACAGGAAAAAATAAGGTGGTAAAATATGAAAAATAAAGTTGTATCAAAAATAATTGGTGGTAAATATAAGAATAGGGTTTTAGAATTGCCTTCATTGGAAGTGACAAGAAGTTCAAAGTCAATCTTGAAAGAATCTTTCTTTAATGTATTGCAATTTGATATTATAGATACATTATTTGTAGAGGCATTTGGAGGAAGTGGTGGTATTGGGCTTGAGGCATTAAGTCGAGGTGCTGCACATAGTTATTTTTGTGAGATAAACAAACAATCTTTTAAAATACTTCAAAACAATTGTAATGCAATAGAGCCAGAAAGTTGTACTACGCTGTGTGGGGATACTTTTGAAAAAATACCAAATTTATTGGAACAATTAGAAAAACAAAAAAGTGTACAAGATAAAGATATCATTTTATATTTAGATCCACCTTTTGATATAAGAGAGGGTATGACTGATATTTATGATAAAGCATTTGAGATAGTAAAAAACATCTCTAATCCAAATGTAGTTTTGGTAACATATGAGCATATGACAGGTTTGGATATGCCTGAAAAATTAGGAAAATTTGAAAAATATAAAACAAAAACATTTGGTAAAAGTTCATTAACATACTATCGTGTATAAGTTTTCTTTTTCTCTTCTTTTCATTATTATAATTGGAGTTTTTATAACTCCTTTTATCTACACATTTCCCCCTTTTGATTTAGATCCGCAAAAAATATTAGTAGCACCCAGTTTAGAACATATAATGGGAACAGATAGATTAGGGAGAGATATTTTTGCACGTATTTTAAACGGTGGACAAACATCTCTTATCATAGGATTTTTAAGTGCCGCTATTGCTTCTTTTATAGGATTAATTGTAGGTATAAGTGCTGGTTATTTTCAAGGTAACTATGATAAAACTATTACTATAATCATTGATCTTTTTCTAACATTTCCAACATTTTTTTTACTTTTAGCTTTGGTGAGTTATATGGAAGCTTCTATATTTATCCTTATAATTGTCCTATTTATCACAGGATGGATGGGTATGGCTCGAATGATTCGAAGTGAAAGTTTTGCAATAGCCAATAAACCTTATATAAAGATTTTAACTTTAGCAAAAGTAAGTAAACAAAAAATTATTTTTAAATATTTTGCACCATTATTAGCACCTATATTTCTTATTTCATTTACTTTTGGTGTAGGAGGTGCTATACTTGCAGAATCTGGACTAAGTTTTTTAGGATTGGGTATTAATGCTCCTCAAATTAGTTGGGGAAGTTTATTGAGTGAGGGGAAAGAGGTTATCGAAATTGCATGGTGGGTAAGTTTTTTCCCTGGATTGTTTATTTTTTTGATCACTTTTTCTCTGATGCAAATCGCAGACTTTTTACAGCAAAAAGTAAATACAAAAGAGTTATATTAGGAGGTTTTCAATGTTGGGATTTATTATAAAAATTTGTTTTTTAGTAATAGTAGTTATGGTGGGTTTAAATATATTTGCACCAGAACAGGCGGATAAAGTAGTATCATTATTTAGTGAAAAAACACAAATAGAGGAGAGTACTCTCAAAGATAGTTTGGATACAGTAACAAATTTTACAAAAGATACAGTAAATGAAGTTTCACAAACAGTTCAAAAAAGTTTAGACAAATAAATTTTTTAGAGTTTATTTAATATCCAGTCTAATTGCGAACTAGAAAGTACTCTTTTTGCAAAACCTAAGATATAGGTAGCTTTTGTTATATAATATCGAGGTTTTACTTTTTTAGACTGGAGTATTTTTTCAACAACTTTAGCAACTTCAATTGCTTCAAGATTAAAAGGGACAGTACTTTTATTGGCACTCATATTTTTGGTATAAGCATCTTTAAATCGTGAGTTTTTTATATCTATATTATCAAGTGTTTTTTGGATAGCATTTTTCCTGAAGTCACTTGTAACAGGACCAGTATTGAGAACTGTTACATCTATATTAGTATCTTTAAGTTCCAATCGTAAAGTATCGTTCAATCCCTCAATCGCATATTTACTAGCATTATAAGCTCCACGAAGTTTCAAAGAGATGATGCCTAGTACTGAACTATGCTGAATAATTGTTCCATATCCTTGCTTGTTCATAATTTTCACAACTTGTATAGTCACTTCATGCATTCCAAATACATTTGTTTCAAATTGTTCTTTTAAAGCAGAAGTGGAGAGGTCTTCTATTGCTCCTGGTTGTCCAAATCCTGCATTATTAAATACAACATCAAGTTTTCCATCGGTTATAGCAAGAATCTCTTGTAAAGTTTTAGTTATAGTTTCTTTTTTTGTAACATCAAGTAAAAATGAGTTTAGTCCTAAGTTTGAGAGTTTTAATACATCTTCTTCTTTTCTAGCCGTTGCAAAAACGGAATATCCTTTAGTGTGTAAATATAAAGCAGTTTGATATCCTATGCCTGAAGAACAGCCTGTGATCAGTATTGTTTTCTTTGATAAACTCATCATATATCCTAATGTTATAAATATTTTTATTATTATAACCAATAAAAAAGAAAAGTAGTGATAATATAAGAGGAATAAGAGTAATATTAATGTATAATTTTTTTTATTTTAATCAAAAGGAATATTATGCGTACCTCTTCCATATCTAAGACTATGAATAAATTTTCTTTTACAACATCCAATTATAATATTTTGATTGTCGAAGACTCAAAATCTATGAATAAAATGATAACAAAATCCTTTAGTAGTAGGGGGTTTAATTGTTTTAATGCTTTTACTTTAGAAGAAGCAAGAGATAAATTACAATCAGAACGTATTGATTATATTATATTAGACCTACATCTACCCGATGGAAATGGATTTGAACTTATCAATGAATTAGAGGATTCTCAAGAAAAGATATTTGTAATTACAGTAGAATCGAATAAAAATTTTCAAAATGATGCTTTTAAAAAAGGGATAGTAGATTTTTTTGTAAAAGATTCAGATTTTTTTTATAAAATAGAACAAATTGAAAAGACAATTGAGAATTTAGAAAAAAATAAAATAAAAACTATACTTATAGTTGATGACTCCAGAGTAATACAAGCGCAACTTAATCATACATTAAAATCAAGAAATTATCTTACTGAGGTTGCTGCTGACACAAAAGAAGCGATGGAGATTATACAATCGAAACAAATAGATTTAATTTTATTAGATGTAGAACTTAAAGAGTCCAATGGAATAGAATTTTTACAAGAAAATAAAAACTATATTACCGTAAAACGAAATATACCAGTGATGATAATCTCTGGAAATGTAAATACTACCATCATCCGAGAAGGTTTAAAAGCAGGAGCTGTAGATGTTATCAGAAAGCCATATATTGAAGAGGAGATTATTCTAAAAGTAAATTTATGGATTGATTATGGTAGAAAAGCAGAAGAGATCAAAGTCTCTACTGCAATATTATCTGAGTATAAAGATGCTGTTGATGAAAGTGCAATTGTTTCGAAAACAAATAGTAAGGGAGTTATTACGTATGTAAATGAACAGTTTTGTACATTGTCTGGATACAAAGAATCAGAACTTTTAGGACAACATCACAATATCGTAAGACATACAGATATGTCAGCAGAAGCATTTAAAGATTTGTGGGATACAGTAAAAATTCAAAAAAAATCTTGGACAGGTAAAGTAAAAAATAGAAAGAAAAATGGAGAATACTATTGGGTGGATGCCATGATAAAACCTATTATCGATGCGGATGGTGATATCGTTGAATTTATTGGATTAAGGAAAGATATAACAGAGATTGAAAACTATAAAGAGATATTAAAAAATAAATTAAGTGATACAAATCATTCTTTAGAAGAAAGTATAAATCATACCACTCAATATGAAGAAGCTATAAATAAATTTACAGCTATTTTAAAAACAGATACTAATAATAATATTACATATATAAATAGGGAATTTTCAAAATTAAGCGGATATACCCTTGAAGAATTAAAAGGTGTAAATTGTAAAGATATTCGCCACGAAAATCATCGTATTAGTGGAGATTGTAAACGATTAAAAGCAACACTTGAAAAAAATCAACATATCTCAATAACTTTTACAAATATTGCAAAAGATGGATCTCTTTATTTTGTAGAAACTATAGCCTATCCTATCACTAATCTTGATGGAGAAGTTATTGAGTATCTCCAACTTATGCATGATATTACGGAATTAAGAAATTTACATAAAGAGATTGAAGATACACAAAAAGAGATAGTGTATAAAATGGGTGAAATAGGGGAGAGTAGAAGTAAAGAGACAGGTAACCATGTCAAAAGAGTTGCGGAGTATTCAAAAGAGTTAGCACTTTTGTATGGTCTTTCAGAAAAAGAAAGTGAAGTATTATTTACAGCAAGTCCTATGCATGATATAGGGAAAGTTGCTATTGCAGATAATATTTTGAAAAAACCAGGAAAATTAACACAGGAAGAATTTCTTATAATGAAAACTCATGCTTCTATTGGATATGAGATTTTAAAAGGTTCCTCAAGAGAAGTATTACAAGCAGCCGCAATTGTAGCCAATGAACACCATGAAAAATGGGATGGAACTGGTTATCCTAATGGAACACAAGGGGAAGATATTCATATATATGGACGGATCACAGCTCTAGCAGATGTATTTGATGCTTTAGGTTCAGACAGATGTTACAAAAAAGCATGGAGTGATACTAAAATATTAGATTTAATCAAGGATGAAAAAGGGAAACACTTTGATCCAATTTTAGTAGATGTATTTTTAGAGAATTTAGATATATTTTTTAATATTAGAACAAAATATACAGACTGTTAATTAAAATAACAACAATTATTGAATGATATAAGCTCCAATTTGATAAAATATAACCTTTTAAAAGTTTCAAAATTTAAAGGTTTAATAATGAATGAGAGTAAAGATTTTTTACGTACAGTCGTAGAAAAAGACTTACAAGATGGTAAGTATACAGATATAATCACAAGATTTCCCCCTGAACCCAATGGATTTCCTCATATTGGTCATGCAAAGTCTATTTGTATAAATTTTGGAATTGCAAAAGACTATAATGGTCATTGTAATTTAAGAATGGATGATACAAATCCTACAAAAGAAGATACTCAATATGTAGAAGCTCTAAAAGATGCTGTGCAATGGCTAGGTTTCAAATGGCAAGAGAGTGTTCGTTTTACTTCTGATTATTTTCATACAATATATGAGTATGCTATAAAATTAATAAAAATGAAAAAAGCATATGTAGATAGTTTGACTGAAGAAGAGATTCGAGAATATCGTGGAACGGTAAACGAATCTGGAAAACGAAGTAAGTATGCCGATCGAACTGTAGAAGAAAATTTAATTCTTTTAGAGAAGATGAAAAATGGTGAATTTAAAGATGGAGAGCATGTCCTCCGAGCAAAAATAGATATGGGTGCTGCAAATATGAAAATGAGAGATCCTCTTTTGTACAGAATCAGACATGCTCATCATTTTAGAACTGCCGATGAGTGGTGTATCTATCCTATGTATGATTTTGCACACTGTTTATCTGATTATATTGAGGGTGTTTCTCACTCTATTTGTACACTTGAGTTTGAAAACAACCGTGATATTTACGACTGGGTACTCAATGAATTGGGCTTAAAACTCCCTCGCCCTTACCAATATGAGTTTGCACGATTGGGTATAAATTATACAGTAATGAGTAAAAGAAAACTTTTGGAGTTGGTGCAGGGTGGTCAAGTCAATGGTTGGGATGACCCTAGGCTACCTACTATTGCTGGATATAAAAGAAGAGGCTACACAAAAGAGTCTATTTTAAATTTTTGTGATCAAATAGGTGTCGCAAAAGCAAACTCTATGGTAGATGTTGCACAGCTTGAGTTTTGTATTAGAGATGATCTCAATAAAAAAGTACCTCGGGTTATGTGTGTTATTGATCCTTTGAAAGTTACGATAGAAAATTATGCAAGTTATGAAGAGATCGATGCTTCGTATTATCCACATGATGTTCCAAAAGAGGGTACACGAAAAATACCTTTTTCAAAAGAGATTTTTATCGAGCGAGATGATTTTTGTGAAAATCCTCCAAAAGGGTATTTTCGTCTGACTCCTACTCAGCCTGTTCGTCTCAGACATGGTTTTATTATCTCATGTCAAGAGATTATCAAAGATACCAATGGAAATATTGTAGAACTCAAAGTACACTATTCTCCAGAATCTAAAAGTGGATCCGATACGAGTGGTATCAAAGTAAAAAGTGCGATTCAGTGGGTAAGTGCCAAAGAGGCGAAAACAGTCGAGATAAGATTGTATGATAGATTATTTAAAACTGAAGCACCAGAGGGGATAGAAGATATCAATCCTGATTCGTTAAAAATCATCAAAGATGCACTTATTGAGCCTGCTGTTATTTCTGATAAGCCTGATGAGAGATTTCAGTTTGAGAGACAAGGGTATTTTTATGCTGAGCCGATTGATTATACAGAGGAGCATCCTGTATTTAATAAAATTGTTGGACTCAAAGACTCTTGGGTTAAAAAATCAAAACCTACAAAAGTTGTAGCCCAAAAAGAGGAAAAATCAAAAAAAGTACAAATAGATGGTGAAATTACAGAGATGACAAAAAATCAAAAAGTGCTTTTTGAAAAATATACAAATAGTTTACACTTAAATAATGAAGTCGCAAATATTTTAGCAAGAGATGAAAAACTCTCATCATTTTATGATATGAGCATATCTCTTCTTGATAGTCCTATAAGTCTTGCAAATATTATTGTCAATGAAGTAGCCAGAGAACTCAAAGAAAAAGAACTCAATGAGTTGAAATTTACTCCAAAACAAATAGTAGAACTTGTACAAATCATTGATGATGGAACTATCTCAAGTAAAATAGCAAAAGATGTATTTGAAGAACTCTCGACAACAGGAAAAAATCCAAAACAAATAGTGGAGGAGAAAGGGCTGGTACAGATAAGTGACCCTAAAATTATCGCTCCCATTATAGATGAGATCATCCAAAAAAATCCTGCAAATGTAGAAAAATTCAAAGCAGGGAATAGTAAGCTTTTAGGTTTTTTTGTAGGACAAGTACTCAAAAATACAGGTGGAAAAGCAAATCCAAAAATAGTCAATACTCTTGTATTGGAAAAACTAAATACTCTAAAATAAATTTCAAAAAATAAAGAAGCTGAGTTTTTCTCACTTCTTTTGTTATTTCTATCCTCTTATCTCTTATATAACCAGTCTTATTTCTTCCTAAAACTCCAATTTTTTACTCTTTGAGTGTTCTAATAATTTTAGAATAAGAACAATTAATTTCAAAGTCGTTATATATTAGTGATAGTTTTAATTTAAAGTCGTTTAATGAAAATAAAAATAATTATTTGCTAATAACCAAAAAGAAGAATTTTATATTTTAAGGTCGTTAATATAAAAAAAGAAAAAGTTTGGGATATAAAACACCATTTGAGGTATTTTTGAATGCATTTTCTATTCAAATAGCAGTGTGACTTAGGTGTGGAAATTTTGTAATTTTCTTGGATTAAAAGCTATACAAAAATGCACTAATATATTAAATATACCTTAAAATAGAACCTTTAAGGTATAACATTAAGTATTACCTTAATATATTTGTTGTAATATATTTTATTAAAAAAGATTTTTCTCTCTCAAAGTGTATTATGTATATTTTGAGACGGAAACGTCTTACCTAAGTGAAAGAGGGTTACGATAATCTGCAAAGTATCAGCTTTGTTTACCCATGGAGGTTTAAAGTTTTATCGTCCTTTTTCCAATAATTTAATCTATACTGTAAAAAGAAATCACAAGTTCACCATTATTTTCAGGTCTTAAAATTACTTTATATTCTTGTAATCCTTTTTTATATTGATATACAATATTTCTTGTATTTGATACACCTACTTTATTTAACTTTAAACCTCGAGTAATAATCAAATCCATATTTAAAATATCATTTAGTGTAATTCTTCCTGGACAGTTTTCACAAAAATGTTTTTCTAAAATATGTACAAAACCACCATTACTATTACCTTTTCGTAAAACAATAGTTTGATTATTTATTAAAAATGTAGCATTTTTAGTAACATTATTTATGAAGTTAATCATAACTTGTTGATTTGGTGTAAATTTCTTTTTTTTCTTTTTACGTTTTGCTATTTCTATACTGAGTTCTCGTTTTAAATTGGTTAAACGATTATAGTAGAGATCTTTATTTGATGACATATATTATTTAACCTTTCTATCTATTATATTTTCATTATTTTATCTAAAATATGTTAATTTTGTGAAAAATAGTATCTTTTAATCAAAACTTATTGTTTTCCCCTATTTATTTCCTGAAAAATACTATCAAATTTTTTTTCTATATCTTCATAAATGAAAAAAGGAAATATACATGAGTATAAAAGTTATCTCAAAGCTTAGTAGATTTTCAAGAATTTATGTATTTTGATTATATTATGAATGAGATTTTGTATGTAAAATAGAATAAAAGCATCAGAGAGTGTACCTTTTGGTGTACTCTTTTTAAAATAATTTCTTTTAAATGCTTTAGTTGTAAGTAAAAGGTACAATGATAAGCCGAGTTTTGTAGTTAGCAATAATTTATCTACTTGATTTATTACTAAATCAATCTAGCGAAGAGCCATCATCGTGAAGTTTATACCATCTCTTCTTGCTGCTGGGTTGGGTTTACATAACTGTTAAGATTACTCAAAACATTGGTGCGCTCTTACCGCACCGTTTCACCTTTTCCTCATCTCTATCCAAGAGTGAGGTAGTTTACTTTCTGTTGCACTGTCCCTTAGGTTACCCTAGCCATTAGTTAAATGGAACCATACTTCACAGCAGCCCGGACTTTCCTCTTGAAATTTTTATTTCAAGCTATTGCTTATTGTACCTTTGATGGAATTATAGCCAATAAAGATTAAAATCTTATTTTTTTATGATGTCATATTCTAATGGGATTGTAAATTGGAATACTTTTTTATCTATTCTTTGGTTTTGTTGTACATTTTTAAATGATATAATTACATTATTTTCTATCTCATCTTGATAGGAAATTTGTTTGAGTGTGTCATTTTCTAAGAGTAGGGTATAGTCAGTATTGTTGTAGTGTGAAAGATAAGAATTTGGAGTAGTTTCTACAGCATTTTTGAGTAAATTGATTATATTTATCTCTTTATCTAGTTTTGTTATGATAGCTTGCTCCAAATCTGGCTCGATAATAGTAACTGTATATTTTTTGATATAGACATATTTTTCAAAAGGATCTATATATTGCCATTTGACTTGGTTGGGTTCTTGAATAGAGAGCAATCCAGTATAAAGAGCTTTTTTCCCTGATGGATTTGTAATAGTTTGTGAAAAATCTGCCTCAAAAGAGGTGATATTTTTGAATGTATTTGCATGGAGATTTAACGAAAGTAAAAGAAGAAAAAATAAAGACAATTTTTTTTTAAGATAAAGCATTTAGTAACCTTTGTAATTATATGATAAAATTGTAACATATTATTAATTATATCTTGTAGAGAAGCTATTTTTGATACAAGTAGTGTATAATCACATTATACAATAAAAACAAGGTTCAAAAATGAAAATATCGAAAATATATGCAAATGATGAAAGATTTAAGACTATTACATTTGATAAAGGTATAAACTTTATCCTTTCTAGTAAAAATGGTGTAGGTAAGAGTTCTCTTTTTAAGTTAATAGATTTTTGTTTGTTAGGTGATAAAAGTTTTTTAGGGAATGAATATTTTAAAGATTTTATTTTTTATATAGAACTTCAAATCGCATCAAATAGATATATTACTATTAAAAGACCTATTGTTGGTGGTAAAAATATAGAGTTAAAAATCACCAAACAAAAATCACACCTTGTTGATGAAAAGAATTTTAATAAAAAAGGGAGTTTAGGTGTAGCAAAATCTTTTTTTGAAAATAAAGTAAACTATTCTATAAATAAATTTAGAACATATATAACATATTTTTTAAGAGATGAAGAAAATCAAAATGATATATTTATTTTAAACAAATATAAACAATCACACGAAGTAGAATACAAAACTGTGATATCTAATCTTTTAGGGATAGATGGACGTAAAATAAAAAGAAAATATGATTTAGAGAAACAAATCGCAAAAATAGAACCTAAATCTGCAAAATTAGAAATAGCTCAAAATGAACTGGAAAAAGTTATTGAAGAAAATAAAACATTAATTGATAATTATTTTATCGAGAAATTACAAATATGTATCAGTAAATATGGAAAAATGATATTGGGTCAAGAGGTCAATCTTATCATCAATTTTAATGCTTTAGATGATATCGAATTTAATATGCAAGTTAATGATAATAGTGAAGATGATGTTACAGTAAAAAAACTTTTATGTTTTGTATTTTCATCTGCATTAGCTGAAATGTATGTACAAAAAAGACTCATAAAATTTGTAGCTTTTGACTCTCCTTTTGATGGAGAAAAAAACACTTATGAAGAGGGTATTTATAACGCCATACATGAGCTAAATAGAAAAGGTATTCAAACCATCATCACCTCAAATGAAGATACTATAAAAAACTCTGAAAATCTTTTAGAGATAAAAGATAAATATTTGACTGGGTACTTGAGTAGTGATGATAAGTTGATGGGTGAGTTTTAAGCAAAAATTAATCTAAAAATAATGAATATAGTATAAGTAACTTTTAACAATAAGTCTTGTACTATAGAGTAAATATAAGTTATAAAAAAGGAGAATACAATGGGTAGAATTTTAAGATATTTGATATCAGGTGTAAATAAATCTATTATTATTGGTGTTCCAAATTTTAATGAAAATAACCAATTTGAAGATGCAGAAAACATATCTAATGATTTTCAATTTTCGAGATCGAGCTTAACTAATGAATCAAAAACAACAAATTCAAAAAAAACAAAACGAATCAGAACAAAAAACTAATCAAACTATACCATTGGTAGAAGTTGAAAAGTTATTGGCTGCCCAAGAAAAACATATTACTGAAAATATTCAAATTCAAATGACACAAGTTAGAAGTGGACCAACTCCATCACCTGCTGAACTTAAAGAACTAAAACAAATAGATAAGTCTTTTCCTGATAGACTTATTACAATGGCTGAAAAAGAACAAAATTTTAGGCATAACTCTACATACTTTGGGCAGTCTGGATATATTTTAACTGTTCTTGGTGGGTATGTAATAGCAGGTGTATCAGGTACTTTTGATGCAGTTGTAGGATCAACAATAGCTGTTGGTGTTTCTTATATAGCTTATGTATTTAAAACAGATAAGCCAAATGCTCCAAGTGAAAAAAAGCCTTCAAAATAATAATAACTTTATATTTCTATAACGACTTTAAAATAAGGCTTTGAGTATATGAAACTACACATTGACATAGATTGTTTCTTTGTATCTGCACATAGAATAAATAATCCAAAATATCAAAACATACCCTTAGCAGTAGGTGGACGGAGTAATCTTTCTATTTTTGATGTCAAAAAAAGTACTCGAACTATGAGTAAAATAGAGGGTGCATTTACAAGCTCTATTTTGAGTAGTGATGAAGAGAAAACTTTTGAAGAATACTATCTCGATGAAAATAAAAAAGTTCGAGGTATCATCACTACATCGAGTTATGAAGCGAGAGCATTTGGGGTTAAAACTACTATGAGTGTAGCGGAAGCATTGAGATGGTGTCCACAATTGACAGTTTTACCTCCGAATTATTCTTTATATCATGATTTGTCACATAAATTTAAAGTATTATTGGCAAAAGAGATACCTTCTATTGAACAGTTTAGTATAGATGAGTTTTTTGGAGATATAACGGGATGGATAAAAGATGAGGATGCGTATGATTTTGCTGTAAAGTTAAAGCAAAAGATTTTAGATGAGTTGGGATTGCCTGTTTCTATTGGTGTTTCAAAATCAAAATGGATATCAAAACTTGCTACTGAATTTGCCAAACCTTTTGGTGTGAAATATGTAAAAACAGAAGATGTTCCAATATTTATACAAAATATTCCGATCTCAAAATTTCCTGGAATAGGGAAGGCATATCAAGATAGACTAGCGAAGTACAATATCAATACATTGGGAGAGATAGAAAATAAAAAGGATTTATTTTACTCTTGGGGTAAAATTGGGATACAATTGTATCATAGAGTATGTGGTACAGATAATGAAAAAATAGCCATCGCCCAAAGTAAAAAATCTATCGGATTAGGGAGAAGTTTTGATGCTGAATTTAACCGAGATGAGATAAAAAGACGTATCACTATTTTGTGTAGACATATAGGTTTTTTGGCATTAAAAGGCAATCATAAACCGATGACTTTTTCTATAAATATACGGTATCAGTATGGAGAAAAAGCAAAAGGGTTTACCAATACAAATAGAGGTTTTAGTGAACAACTTTTAAAACAAGAGATGATTATACTTTTTGATACAGTTGATATACATAAAGCACATGCTATTGTACAACTTAATTTAACATTGTCTAATTTTGGTGAAAATAAACCAACGACTATGAATTTATTGAGTTATGAAGAGGATAAAAAACAAGAACAACTTACAAAATCTATGCAAAAATTGCGTGATAAATTTGGCATAGATATTATTAAAAGTGGAGGGGAATTAAAATGATATTATTTACAGATAAAAATATGATGGATATATATACTATTTTATCAAATAAGATTCAAGAGATAAAGACAAGTGAGATTTTAGAATTTCAAATCAAAGTAGAAAATAGAGATGAAGATATAGACTATAAAGCTTGGATTGATTTATCACAAATATTATTTTGTAAGATGTTAACACCTAAAATAAATGAAAAAAGCTCTACACTAATTATGAAATTTAAAAAGTTAAATACAGAACAGTCTTTTCATAAAGAGAGTGATAATATTGAAGAAAAATACGGAAGCACTTCAACCTTTTCAACTATAAATAAAAATAATCAACCTGCATTTTTAGTACATTATTTAAAAGCGTTGGAAAATGTGAAGATAGATACACGCATACGGATTTTAAATCTTGGTGTAAATAGTGGTGAAGAGTTTGAAATCATTAAGAAATATAGTAAAAATTTTAAAAATTTAGAATTTGTTGGAATCGATTATTGTAGTTCGGCAATTAGTGAAGCTAAAAAGAATTTTGATGATGAAAATATTTCATTTTTAGTAGGAGATATCAATCATCTCGAAGAGTTAGAATTGGGAACTTTTGATTTGATTATAAGTATCGGTACATTACAAAGTTCAAATTTGGATTTTAATAAAGTATTTATGAATATCGTACAAAATTATCTCAAAAAAGAGGGTGCTATGATATTGGGATTTCCCAATTGTCGATGGATAGATGGAGAGATGATATATGGTGCGATGGTAAAAAACTATAATTTCTCTGAACTTTCTCTTGTATTTAAAGATGTAATGTATTGTAAAAAATATCTACAACAAAAAAAATTTCGAGTGACTATCACTGGAAAAGATTATATTTTTTTAACAGCAACATCTATACGGAAATAATATATAATATCTTATTTTCTTTCTTAAAAATTGACTTAAACTTATTTTAGGTCACCTCTTATGGTGGTAAACCCTACTATTTTCCAGTCTTGTAAACCACCTCTATACCATAGTAGTTTTTCTTTTGGATAGCCCATATTTAATAACTCTTTTATAGCCCGTTTTGATTGGGCACACCATAAACCATTACAAAACATAACAGCTATTTTGGCATTTGAAAAATCGAGTTTATTTGTTAAAAGTTTTTTGATATTGAGAACTTTTAAAAGATAGTTGTATTCTTCTTCAAAGTCTTCATCGTATTGTATATTGGTATAGGGTAAATTTATAGCTGTTGGTATAGTTGAGTTTTCATACCATTCACTTTTTCGTGAATCTATAAGTATATATTTATTTGGTTCTTTTTGTGATTTTTTGATGTGGTGTAATACTTCAAGTTCACTTACAGTTTTTATATGTTCCATCTCTAAAGGGAGTATAGCGCCCAGTGTAGTGATAAATGTTTTTTTACACTCATTTGGTACATTTTTATTTGCATAGTTGCCTTGAAATACTGTATCGTGGCTTATAGCTAAATCTAAGCACTTTGGGTCGATATGTCGTTGTATAATAACTTTTTTAGATTTGTCATTAAAATGATGTGTAACTTCTATATCTTGATATTGCAAAGCTACAATATTCACCGCAGAAAGTAAAGAACAATTGAATAAAAAAAATAGAGCTGTAGAAAATATCATTTTCATAAAAATCCTTTAAATAATTTTTGTATTGTTTTATGCCATTAAGAATGATTATAAACAAATAGAAGTTAACTTAGACTGAATTATTTATTATAAAAATTTAAATTTTTACTAAATTTTTTAATATCTATAATCAAGTTGAAAGGAATGTCACTTTTAATAAGTGCAATTTTCAGAAGAGTATCATATTAAATAATATCTATAAAAATTCATTAATATTTAATAAACAATGTAACTTTTATAATAATACATTAGATTTAAGTTCCAAAATCTTTCATGCAAGTTTAATTTTAAAAGACTGTAAAAATATAGAGTTTTTAAATTGTAATAGAATTTGTACTAATAAAATATTTAATCTTAGAAACACAGTAATTAATAAATCTGACTTTGAAAATGCAAAGTTTTACGATAGTGTAATTCTTTTAAATACTACATTTTTGAACGATGTGAAGTTTAAATATTCGCAATTTAGGAGTATAGCTTTTTTTAGAGATGCTAAAATTAAAGGCAAACTAGACTTAAGAGATGCGATTTTTAAAGATGAAGTTAATTTTTTAGATATAAAAACAAATGTGAGTAATCGTGAAACTGCAAGAATAATAAAACACTCTTTTGAACAACAAGATAATATAATAGAAGCAAATAAATTTTATGCTTTGGAGATGCAAAAACAAGAAGAATCTTTAAAATGGAGAAAAAGCTTTTTAGATAAACTAATATTTACATTTCATCAATTATCTTCAAATCATTCTCAAGATTGGATGCTTGTTTTATTATGGATTTTAAATATAACAGTATTGTATAAAATTAGTCCAAATATTACAAGTACTGCATCAAATGATATTGTAATATTTTTAATGACTTCAATTATCACTATAGGAATTTTTTTAATTAATGTCAATAAATTATTTTGTTATCATATTTTACATAATTATAAAGTAATACTATCTATTATATTTTTATACTTATTTAATAATTCAAATATTAATTTTGATACTATTTCAAATAATATAAATCCATTTTCAATAATGACTACGCAAACTATTACTTTTTCAGAACTAATTTATAAAATAATAATAGCTTACTTACTATATCAATTCATCATATCAATACGACAAAATACAAGAAGGAAGTAGATGTGAAAACACTTTATAAAATATCAATTATAAATAATTTAAAAGGACAGAAGAATATTGGAATGCCATTGAAAAAGAATCAATGTCGTAATTTTACATTATTTACAACATAGAAAAAAGCTATGTTGAATTATAAGCCTTTTTTCAATCTATCAAATAAAGTTAAATTAATATAAAATTTACTATTTTTTACTTTTATGCTTTTTAAAATACCAAATGTTTCTAATTGTTTTAAATATCTTGATGCTGTATCTCTATGTAAATTTAATCCCTCAACTAAAAAATCAATCTTAGTATATGGATGAGAAAATAATATCTCTATCAAGTCTTTACTATAAATTTTAGGTAACTTTTCTTTTATATCGTGTTTTGTTTGTTTCATAAGGGTTGATATGTCATTTACTAATGATATAGTTTCTAATGATGTTTTTTCAATCCCATCTAAAATATACAAAACCCATTCTTCCCAGCTATCTTTTGTACGAACCTCTTGTAATAATCTGTAATAATCAGTTTTATTTTTAATGATATAATTACTTAGATACAAAATAGGGATATCAAGTAAATTATTTAAAATCAAATATAAAATATTTATGATTCTTCCCGTTCGACCATTTCCATCATAAAATGGATGGATTGTTTCAAACTGATAATGTATAATTGCCATATTTATCAAAGGGTCTATATCATTTGGTTCGTTTATGTATTGTTCGAGATTTGATAAGAGTTTTTCTATATCTTCAAATTTTTGAGGCGGTGTAAATATAACTTCACCAGTTTTTGCATTTGATAAATTTGTACCACTTTGTTTTCTTACTCCTGCATCATTTTGTTCTAGCTCTTTTTGTATCGCTACAATATATTTTTTTAATAATAGTTTATTTTCTTGCACAAGTCCAAAACCTTTTAAAAGGGCATTTTTATAGTTTTGTACCTCTTTTGTAGCATGAGATATATTTTTGATATCTAGGTCAGCTTTGTAAAGCTCATCGTGTGTTGTGATGATATTTTCTATCTCACTACTATCTTTTGCTTCTTGTAACGCTAATGAGTTTATCAAAATATTACTATTTGGAATTATTTTGGATACACCATTTAGTTTAGCCAATGCACTATTTGCTAGGATAGATTTTTTTAAGATTTGTTTCGTTTCTATATCTTTTGATATTGGTAATTTAGGGGGGATAAATTCTTGCATTTTAGTTCCTTTCTTTTATATTTTATCTAAAACTAACTATTTCTCCAAATTCTCCAAAATTAAACTATCCATAATCTGATTTTTAAACAAAGCATCTTCATGCTGTTGTTTCAAAAAACGATTTTCCTCTTTGAGTGAGATATATTGGGTATTGAGTTTGTTGATATCTTTACTTACATAATAGATATTGTTTCTCAAGTAAATTTTTGGAAAAAAGATAGCTAGTACTAAAACGAGCAATATCAAAACTCGATACAGAGCTTTTCTATTAGTATGTTTCTTCAAATTGAAATACTCTCATTTTAGAGCTTCTACTTCGTGCATTTATTTTGATCTCTTTTGCTGTAGGAATTATTGGTTTTCTTGTGAGTACTTTCCCTTTTTGATGGTTATTTCCACATTCACATCTTTCAATATGTGGAGGGCAGATACATTTTAGAGTCCATTTTTTGAAAATATTTTTGACTATTCTATCTTCTAATGAGTGAAAAGAGATGATAGCTACTTTTGTGTTGGTAAAATTGGCATCTTCTATTTGTGCAAATAACTCTTCTAATACACCTAATTCATTGTTTACAGCGATTCGTATCCCTTGAAAAGGTAAAGTTGCTGAATGGAGTTTCCCTTTGTACATATTTTTTTTGATAAATTCAGCAAGTTCTTTGGCACTTGTAAAAGGTCTGTTTTGTACTATTAAAGAGGCTACTTTTTTGTACTCTTTGACTTCACCATACTCGTTGAGTATCTTTTCTAATTCATTTTGTGAATATTCGTTTACTATTGTCTTTGCACTTAAGGCTTGGGTTTGATCCATTCTCATATCAAGTGTTTCACTCAAAAATCCAAAACCTCTCTCATTTTTATCAAGCTGTAGAGAAGAAACTCCAATATCTGCTAAAATACCTACGATATTTTTATCTTTATATTTAGTGATAACATCTTTAAAATTACCTTTTGAAAAAATAATTCTATCATTATATTGTGCAAGTCGATTTTTTGAAAAGTTTAATGCTTCCTCATCTTGGTCATTACAAATAAGTTTTATATTGGGATTTGATTCTAATATTCCTAAAGAATGTCCTCCGTAGCCTAAGGTGCAGTCAATAATATAACCATCTTTTAAATCTTTAAATGTTTCAATCACTTCATCAAAAAGTACGGGTATATGGGGAATTAGAGTTTCATTCAATGTTGTATCCTATTTAATTGCTTACTGTGTTTTCAAGTGTTATAATAGCACAATTAAAATTAAAGGTTTTATCTATGATTGATAAAAATATTGTAAAACATCTGTCCGATATATCATTAACACTGTTTAGAAAAAATTTTTTTGGTATTTACCATGGCTCAATATCGAAAAAAGTTGATTATGATAGTTTTGTAATCAATACAAAAGAAGCAATTTTTGATGAAATTAGTGAAAGTACTTTGCGTAAGCTTAAGATGATGCATAGAGATTATAGTTGGAACTTTGCGAGTATAGAAGCAGAAGTCCATAAAACAATATATGAAAAAATACCTGAAGCAAAATATATAGCTTGTGGAATGCCACCATATACAACGGCATATTCTTTGATACATGATGAAATAAAATTTGAAGATTATTATGGAAAGATGACTTATGATACTCTATCTGTACACAATCCAGAAGATTTTAATACATGGTATGAACGAAATAGTGCAGAGATATCAACTGCATTAAAACAATCTTCCAACAATTTGATTGTGATAAAAGGGATAGGCGTGTATGTTTGTGATAGAGATATGAATAATCTTATCAAAAAAGTAGCTATTTTAGAAAATTCTTGTCGACTCTTAACTTTAAAATCTCAATTTAAAATTGAACAGACAATTTGTCATTTATAATTTTTTTCAAAGAGTGTAACAAAACTAAGCACTATTGTAAAATATAAATCAATCCAGAAATAATAAGAAAATATTATAAGGTAATATTTGCTAGAATCAATTCAAATTTAATCAAAGGAATTATTTATGAGTTTAATCGCAAGTTATAAAGCGCACACAGAAGAAAGACTAAATGAGGGTGGGTTACCTCCATTAGCATTAACAGCTGAGCAAGTTGCTGATTTAGTAGAGTTATTAAAAGCTGATACAGTTACTGAATCTGAATATGTACTAGATTTATTTAACAATAAAATCAACCCAGGTGTTGATGATGCTGCCTATGTAAAAGCTGCATTTTTAAATGATGTAGTTCAAGGAAATACAGCATGTTCAGTAATTTGTAAATCTGAAGCAGTGAGAATTTTAGGAACAATGATGGGTGGATTTAATGTTATACCATTGATTGATGCACTTAAAATTGAAGAGGTTGCAGAAGCTGCAGCAATTGAGCTAAAAAATACTATCTTGGTATATGATTCATTTAATGATGTAAAAGATTTAATGGATGCTGGAAATGCATACGCAAAATCAGTAATCGAATCTTGGGCAAATGCAGAATGGTTTACAAATAAACCAGCATTAGAAGAAGAGATCACTTTGACAGTTTATAAAATTCCTGGTGAAACAAATACAGATGATTTATCACCTGCTACTGTTGCATTTACAAGATCAGATATTCCATTACATGCAACTGCAATGTTACAATCAAGAATGGAAAATCCATTAGATACAATGGAAGAGTTGAAAGCTAAAGGGAATCCATTAGCATATGTTGGTGATGTTGTAGGAACTGGTTCATCAAGAAAATCAGGGATCAATTCTGTTCAATGGCATATGGGTAGAGATATTCCAGGTGTTCCAAATAAAAGAACTGGTGGTGTTGTTATTGGTGATATTATCGCTCCAATTTTCTTTAATACTGCGGAAGATTCAGGGTGTTTACCTATCCAAGCTCCAGTTGCTAACTTAGAAACTGGTGATGTTATTACAGTTAAACCATATGCTGGTGTAATTGAAAAAGAGGGTGCGGTTGTATCTGAATTTGATTTAGCTCCAAATACATTAACTGATGAGATGAGAGCTGGTGGTAGAATCCCATTAATTATCGGTAAAGGTCTTACTGTAAAAGCTAGAGAAACTTTAGGTCTTTCGGCTACTGATGCATTTGTATCTCCTACACAACCTGCTGATAATGGTAAAGGTTTTACTCAAGCACAAAAAATGGTAGGTCGTGCTTGTGGTGTTGAGGGTGTTAAACCTGGTATGTATGTTGAGCCAATCGCTACAACTGTTGGATCACAAGATACTACAGGACCAATGACTAGAGATGAGATCAAAGAACTTGCTGCACTTTCATTTGGTGCTGATATGGTTATGCAATCATTTTGTCACACAGCTGCTTACCCAAAACCAGCAGATATTAAACTAAGACATACTTTACCTGATTTCATCAACTCAAGAGGTGGTGTTACATTAAGACCAGGTGATGGTGTTATTCACTCTTGGTTAAATAGATTATGTTTGCCTGATACTGTTGGTACAGGTGGAGATTCTCATACAAGATTCCCAATAGGTATTTCATTTCCAGCTGGTTCTGGTCTTATTGCTTTTGCTGGTGTAACAGGTGCTATGCCTTTAACTATGCCTGAGTCTGTACTTGTTAAATTTACAGGTGAGATGCAACCAGGAATTACTTTAAGAGATTTAGTTAATGCTATCCCGTATCAAGCTATTCAAGATGGTTTATTAACTGTTGAGAAAAAAGGTAAAAAGAATGTATTTGCAGGAACAATTGTTGAGATTGCTGGTTTACCAGACCTTAAAGTTGAGCAAGCTTTTGAATTATCAGATTCCGCAGCAGAAAGATCAGCAGCAGCTTGTTCTGTTCAGTTATCTAAAGAACCAATCATTGAGTATTTATCTTCAAATATCGCTTTAATTGAAAAGATGATAGAAGAAGGGTATGAAGATGCTAGAACTCTTCAAAGAAGAGCTGATAAAATGAGAGAGTGGATTGCTAACCCAGAGTTATTAACTCCAGATGAAGATGCAGAATATGCAGCAACTATTGAAATTGATCTGAATACTATTACAGAACCAATCTTAGCTTGTCCTAATGATCCAGATGATGTTGATACATTAACAAACATTATTGCAGACCCAAAAAGAAAAACTGAAATTTCTGAAGTATTTGTTGGATCTTGTATGACAAATATTGGATTGTTTAGAGCTTTAGGTGAAGTACTCAAAGGTGAGGGTGAAGTTCCTACTAAATTATGGATTGCACCACCAACAAAAATGGATAAAGAGCAATTAACAGAAGAGGGTTACTACTCAATTTTTGCAGCAGCTGGTGCAAGACTTGAGATCCCTGGTTGTTCATTATGTATGGGGAATCAAGCACAAGTTTCTGAAAACTCTTATGTATTCTCAACATCTACAAGAAACTTTGACAATAGACTTGGAAAAGGTTCACAAGTCTATCTAGGATCTGCTGAAGTTGCAGCTGTTGTTTCACTTCTTGGGAGACTTCCAACAAAAGAAGAGTACATGGAGATTGTACCTAGTAAAATTACTGAAGATAACAAAGAAGGTGTTTATAAATACTTAAACTTCCACCAAGTTACTGGTGATCAATTAACAAACTTAGTGCACTCTTAAGATTTATTCTTAAGCGAAAGCTATCTAAAAGCCCCATCGTAAAGATGGGGCTTTTTTTATTTCAGATATAAAATAGAGGAAAAATTATGATAACCCAAAATACAAAAACTTTTATGATAATAGCATCATTTATGATGGCAATAACTATCGCTATTGGTGCTTTTGGAGCACACGGTTTAAAACCATATTTAGATGAATACTCTACAGATATATATCAAAAAGCAGTTTCTTATCAATTTTATAATACTTTAGGATTATTTTTTATCTCTTTTATATCTTATTTATTACCAACTTCAAGCAAAGTAATAAAATCTTTTTATTTTATACTTATAGGAACTTTGATATTTTCATGTTCATTATATACTTTGGCACTCACAAAAATAATGTGGTTAGGAGCAATCACCCCAATAGGTGGGTCTTTGATGATAATTGGATGGATTTTGTGTGGATATTGTCTAATCAAAGAGTTAAAAGTGAGTGCTTAAAGTTAATTCGCTATAATTCTTTTTTATAAGGATAGCCTATGAATAATTATGGTGTTGATATTTGGGGAGATGATAATTTTATCATCGATGGGGATGTAGTTAAAATAAATTACAAAAACAAACCTTCTTTAATAGATATAGTACAAACAATACGAAAAGAGGGGAATACTGGTCCTTTGATTTTGCGTTTTCCTCATATTGTACAAAAACAAATAGATAAATTGTATACTACATTTAATGAGACTATCAAAGAGTATTCTTATAATTCGAAATTTTATGCTGTTTTTCCACTCAAAGTGAATCAATTCCCAAATCATATATTGCCTATGCTGAAAAATAGTGAAGCTCTACAGTATGGTTTGGAGGCTGGTAGTAAAGCAGAACTTATTTTGGCGATGTCTTACAACAATAAAAATTCACCTATAACTGTTAATGGATTTAAAGATAAACAGATGATTGTGTTAGGTTTTATAGCAAAAAACCAAGGTCATGATATTACTATTACTATTGAGGGTTTAAATGAGCTTCAAACAATCATCGAAGTATATCATGAGCTAAAATTACCATGTCCAAATATAGGATTAAGAGTACGACTTCACAGCTCAGGAAGTGGTACATGGGCTAAAAGTGGTGGTATTAATTCTAAATTTGGATTAAGTTCTATGGAAATATTACAAGCTTTTGATATGTTACACAAACATAATTTGGTAGATACTTTAAAAATGATCCATTTTCATATTGGTTCAGATATGAATAGTATCAATCCTTTAAAAAAAGCACTCAAAGAATCAGGACATATTTATGTTGAATTGAAAAAAATGGGTGCAGATGGATTGGATTCTATCAATATTGGAGGTGGTTTAGCTATAGAATATTCGCAATTTAATAGAAATATTCAGTACAGTTTGAAAGAGTTTTCAAACGATGTTGTCTTTACACTCAAAGATATAAGTGAAAAAAACGGAGTAAAACCTCCAAATATTTTCACAGAATCAGGAAGATTTATAGCAGCACCTGGTTCTGTATTGATCGCACCTACATTGGAACTTTTTTCAAGTGAGTATAATAATTCTAATATTCGACTCAAAGAAAAAAATCCACCTATTATAGAAGAGCTAAGTTTTTTATACAAAGATATTACGAAAGAGAATGCAAAAGAGTACATGCATGATAGTTTGGAGCATCTTGAATCAATTTTAACCCTTTTTGATTTGGGATATGTGGACTTAACGGATAGAAGTAATGCAGAAGTTTTGACAAATCTTATTATAAAAAAAGCAATAAAATTAAAAAATACACGAAATGATAGAGAACTGAAGATATTGGATGACAAAATACAAGAAAAATATTTGTTAAATTTTTCTATGTTCCAATCTCTTCCTGATTTTTGGGGTATAAATCAAGAGTTTCCTATCATGCCTTTGACACATCTTGATAAGAATGGAACAAGAAGTGCAAATATATGGGATATAACATGTGATAGTGATGGCGAAATTCCCTTTGAATCGAATAAACCATTATATTTACATGATGTAGATTTAGAAAAAGAAGAATATTTTTTGGCATTTTTTTTGGTGGGAGCATATCAAGATGTATTAGGAATGAAACACAATCTTTTTTCTTCTCCTTCTCAAGTAAATGTAGTATTTTATGATGATGAGATGAGATTTGAAAATTTAATAGAGTCCCAAAGTATTTTAGATATTTTTGAAGATTTAGATTATGATGTAAAAGAGATACTTGAAAACCTTTTATCAAAATGTGATAATGACAAATTAAAAGGTTTGTTGATAGAATTTATTAAAGAAAATAGTTATTTAAAAACAGCACAATTAGAAAGGAAAAATAAATTATGAGTTTATGGAGTTTGATAAAAGAGGATTTTTCAATACCAAAAAAGAATGATCCAGCATTACAGTCTCAACTAGAGTTGATTTTTAATTATCCAGGAGTTTGGGCAATTGTAAATTATAGAGTTGCGAATGCTTTATATAAAAAAGGATATAAAAGAATATCTCGTTTAATTAGTGGACTCAGTCAGTTTTTGACTAATACTGATATTCATCCAGCAGCTACTATAGGTAGGCGTGTATTTATAGATCATGGTTTTGGTGTGGTTGTGGGTGAAACTACGATTATTGAGGATGATGTCTTGATTTACCAAGGGGTAACTTTGGGTGGAGTGAGTTTAAATCAAGGGAAACGCCATCCAACAATAGCCAGTAACACAGTCATAGGAAGTGGTGCAAAAGTATTAGGAAATATCACGATAGGGAAAAATTGTAAAATAGGGGCTAATTCCGTGGTTGTAAAAGATGTTCCTTGTAGCTCTACTGCTGTTGGGATTCCTGCTCGAATTATACGACGACAAGATAAAGATTGTACAGAGAAGTCTATGCTTGATCACAATAATTTACCCGATGTTTCAAAAGAGATGTTTTCTTATTTATTGAAGAGAGTTGCTGTTTTGGAGCATGCGTTACAAGAGCATGATGGAATAGATGTATCAAGTGAGGATAAAGAGTTAGAATCTATTTATGAAAACTTTATCTATGCTATGGAAAGTAAAGAGTAGCTAACGTATTATGACATTAATTTTATTGGGTATTGTTACAGGTTTTGTGTCTGGATTTTTTGGAGTAGGTGGAGGTATGATACTTGTTCCGATGCTTTTATTGTACGGTTTAGATATGAAAAATGCAGTAGCTATATCGATAATGCAAATGGTTTTTAGTTCTGTTTATGGTACATTTTTAAACTACAAAAAAAATAAAGCAATTTTAAAAGATGGCATACTGTTAGGTATGGGTGGTTTTTTGGGTGGTTCTATGAGTGGAATTATTGTTCCTAATATCAATGGACAGTACCTAAAATATCTTTTTTTACTTATTGTTGTTTTGGCAATTATAAGAGTATATTCTACATCTCTTACGCAGGTTAATCAAGTAAAAAAACATAGTAAATATGCTTTGATATTCATTGGATTTTGTATTGGTCTGATTGCTATGTGTATTGGAGTAGGGGGATCTGTGATTCTCACTCCTATTTTGGTAGGATATATGTTTTATAATTTAAAAGATGCTTCTTCTTTGGGGTTATTTTTTGTTATATTTAGCTCAATAGCGGGATTTATAAGTTTAAGTCTTGCTGGGAATATGCTCTATAATGAAGGATTTGTTGTGGGTATCTCTTCTTTGATTGGTGTATATTTTGGGATAAAAATAAAAAATATTATACAAATAAAATCTTACAAAAAGCTTACTTTGGGTTTATATACTTTGATACTAGCGTCGATACTCTTTAAATTATAAGAGCATCAATAGTATAATTTTTTTCTAAGATCTCTATAACTTTGTTAATTGATATACTTTTACAGTATAAAGCATTGAAGTTTAAATCTTTTATCTTTTGATAAATATCCTCATCATTTTTGCCCTCTGTTTCTAGTATTTGTATCTCTCCATATTTATAATATTGACGTAAGTATTGTATCTCGATATGAGCAATATCTTCATCTTGACTTGCTAATATAAATCTATTTGTTTGACCATAAGGGACTATCTCTCTGATTTTATTCACAAAAATAGGTTTGAAAAGATTGAAGTTATTCAATTTCTTAAAATCAAGTTGATAGTTAAAAAGTTCTAATTGTTGTAGTAGATCATTTATATACACAGTGGGTAGTTTTATCTTATCAAAAAACTTGTCTTTATAAGAAAATGATGTTTCAAATAAGGAATGACTTGTAAGATTTTTAATATCAAACTGTTCATTTTCTAAAATAAGTACATCACCACTAATAGCATTCAAAAAAATCAAATTTGTTCCAAAAACAAGTGTGTCATTTTCTAAATTATTTAAGAGTTCAAAATCTTCATAAAGATCATTGGTAAGTAAAATAACATTTGTCAACTCTTTATTTTTAAAAATATCCAATAAGTTAAAAAATATTTTATTTGTTTTGATAAATTTACTTTTAAATTCCAGTAAATTATACCGTAAAATATTTGTGAGTCCTTTATTGAAATTATAGAGATAGATCCAAGCAATCTCATCATCTAAGATTTCTGTTTCAAAATTAGATATAATTGCAAAAGCACCTTTTTTGAGTGCTATTTTAATATCATCTAAATTTTGAGCAAAAAAAGCATCACCTTCATTCACTTTTTTGATATTGGTATGTACTTGCGTAATAAAAGATATCGAAGGAGAATTTAAAAGTTCTCCATTTACTATATCAGTGAGTGCTGATATTCTCATAATTTTTACTAGCTTACTTTTGTTCCAGCTATTTTACTAGCTTCTGGTCTAAGTAGATGCAATCCATTTTCATCTTTGGCAGCTAATAACATACCCTCACTCATCATACCCATCAGTTTTGCAGGTTTTAAGTTGGCTACTACACACGCTTGAGTTCCGACTAATGACTCTGCACTGTAAAATTCTTTGATACCCGCTAAAATTTGTCTATTGTTCTCTTCACCTACATCTACTTGTAGTTTTAAGAGTTTTTTTGATTTAGGTACTTCCTCAGCTTCTACTATTGTACCAATTTTTAAAGTCGTTTCAAAAAATTGGTCAATTGTGATAATATTGTCAGGTTCTTCATCTACTACTGTTTTATCTTGTTTTTTTGCTTCTTTTCTAGGTTTTTCTACGATAGTTTCTACTTTTTGTATCTCAGCAGTTGCGATTAATTCTTCTTCAATTCTAGGGAATAGGGCATCTATTTTGGTGATAGTTGTATCCTCTACAATTCCCTTTTCTACAATAAGCTTTTTGTATAAGTCAGTATCGATAGTAATTCCTAATGATTTTGCAATTTGTGCTATCTTTTCTGGCATTACAGAGTCTAACATAATAGAAACTTTTGCCATAATATTTACAATAAGAGCAACCAAAGCCATAGCTTCCTCTTCTCTCTCATTTTTCATCATAGTCCATGGTTCATAATCACCAATCGCTTTATTGGCAATAGTGAGTATTTTCCATAACTCTTCTAAATATCTATTGATTTGCATATTATTGATCAATGGTTCTGCATTTTCTAAGAGTGTATGCACTTCATCCAACTCTTTTTGATGATATTTTTCTACATCTTTACTCGTTACTTTGAAGTCAAAATATTTTCCACTCATCCCTTGTATTCTATTGAGTAAATTTCCCAAATCATTCCCAAGGTCTGAATTGATTCTATCCATCAATGCACGTTGTGAAAAGTCACCATCTTGACCAAAAGGAACTTCTCTAAGCATAAAATATCTAAATGCATCGAGTCCATAAGCATCTGCTATCTCTCGTGGATCGACTACATTTCCTTTTGATTTAGACATCTTTTCACCATCTCTTGTCCACCAACCATGTGCTGCAATATGATCTGGTAAAGGCAACTCTAAAGACATGAGGAATGCAGGCCAAAAAATAGCATGAAATCGTAAAATATCTTTCCCTACTAAGTGAACTTTTCCAGGCCAGAAGTCCATGTTTTTTTCATCTGTTCCATACCCTAATGCTGTGATATAGTTCATCAGTGCATCCATCCACACATACATTACATGAGTATCATCATCCATAGAAGCAGGAAGTTTTACACCCCAATCAAATGATGTACGAGAGATAGATAAGTCATGAAGTCCATTACTTACAAAGTTTACAATCTCTTTTGCTTTTGATTTTGGCAAAATAAATTCTGGATTATTTTTGTAAAGTTCTAATAATTTATCTTCATAATTTGAAAGTCTAAAGAAATAACTCTCTTCTTTTACAATAGAAGTAGGTCTTCCACAATCTGGACACGCTCCATTATCTAAAAGCTGTGCATCTGTAAAAAATGTTTCACAACTTACACAATAGTTTCCTTCATAGTTTCCTTTGTAAATATCACCTTTATCAAACATTTTTTGAAAAGCTTTTTGTACACCTATTTTATGATCTTCATCTGTAGTTCGTATAAATTTATCATATGAGATATCAAAATCATCCCATAATGTTTTAAATTTTCCACTAATCTCATCGGCATACTCTTTGGGAGTTTTTCCTCGTATAGCGGCACTATCTGCAATTTTTTGACCATGTTCATCAGTACCTGTTAAAAAAAATGTATCATACCCTACTAATCTTGAGTATCTAGCTAACATATCTGCTATAATAGTTGTGTACGCATGACCTATATGTGCTACATCGTTTACATAGTAGATTGGTGTTGTTATATATACTTTTTTGCATGAATCTGGCATTTTTATTCCTTGGATTATATTATATTAATTCGTGATTATATCTAAAAATTTCTAAATATGGTTTTATTTGGATAAAATGCATTTTTATTTTAGAAAATAATGACTATGCTTATTAATATTTAATATAATTTTACATATAATAATTGTACAATCTTTTTATGAATTTTAATATACTAATAGTTGATGAACAAGAAAATTATTCATCTAATGATCAAAAATCATTATATACTTTAAAAGATACTTGTGTTTTCTTTGAAAATAACTTTGAATCTATCTCTTCTTTATTAAAAAAAGAAGAATTCAATTTGATTATTTTAAATCCACAAACTTTGAGTGTAGAATTATTATGTAAAAGTTTTCGACACAAACAATACGATGACTCTACTTTGCCTATTTTTATTTTGGGAGAGTATCAACATATGCCTCGTATATCAAATATATTTATTTTTGATTTCGTAAATATATCTATAAGTAAAATGCTATTTTTTAATAAAATTAATTTTTGTCATGCCCTGTATCAAAAAGAGTTAGGACACAAAGTAAGAATGAAAGAGTTATTGTATGTTGATAATCTCACAAAACTTCCTAATCGTGCTAAACTTATCAATGATATACGAGATGACACTCTTGGCATATCTGCTCTTGCTGTGATAGATATAAAATCATTTAAAGATATCAATGACTTTTATGGATATAGAGTAGGTGATAGTATATTAAAAAAAGTTATGGTTTCATTTACTCAAAAGATGAAAGATATAAAGGATAAAGTATTATTATATAAATTTGCAGGAGATGTGTATTGTTTAGCTAATATCTCTTTGGACAAAAAGGAGTTTCAAAAAAAAGTAATTGATATTTTAGAGGCAATAGACCATGAAAACTTTATTGAAGATGAACATGAAATTGATATACGACTTATGGCTGGTATAACATTTTCAAAAGAAAACAATAAACTTATTACTGCAAATATTGCTTTGCAAGAAGCTAAAAAAAACAATATAGAATATGTTGTTTTTTATGACGAGCTTGACAATTTTAAAGAATATCAAAATAATATGTTGTGGACAAAAAAATTGAAAAGGGCGATGGATGAAGACAATATAATCCTTTATTATCAGCCGCTCATTAACAATAAAACAATGAAAGTTGATAAATATGAATGTCTTGTAAGAATGAGAGATGGTGGTCAAATTATTGCACCATATTTCTTTTTAGGTGTTTCAAAAAAAGCAAATCAATATAAAAATATCACAAAAATAGTTATTGAAAAAGCATTTAAAGAGTTTGAAAAATTGCCATTTGATTTTTCTGTGAATGTTTCTTATGACGATATAGAAGATAAAAAATTTTTAGATTTTATCAAAATAAAACTAGAGAAATATAATGTAGCAAAAAAAGTTGTTTGGGAAATTCTTGAAGATGAGGGTGTAAAAAGTTATGATGTGTTATTTGACTTTATCAAAGAGGTGAAAGCCTTAGGATGTAAAGTTGCTATTGATGATTTTGGTAGTGGATACTCAAATTTTGAACATCTTCTCAAAATGGATGTTGATTATCTAAAAATAGATGCTTCACTTATAAAAAATGTTGCTACAGATGAAAATAGTTATAAAGTTGTCAAAACAATCATAGAGTTTGCAAATAGTCTAAACCTTAAAACAATCGCTGAATATGTAGAAAATGAGGAAATTTTTGCCATCACAAAAGAGTTGGGTTCTGACTACTCTCAAGGATATTATTTTTCTCCTCCTATTTCTGAAACACTTTACGAAAGTTTTTAGAAGAAAAAGATATTAGTTTTCCAAAAAAGTTTGTATCGTTTCTTCTATATTTTCTATAGATTTTGTAGCATCTACTATAAGTAGCTCTATTTGTTTACTTCCCATACTATTTATCATATTTATAGCATCGATCATCCTTTTTTGAATATCCAAAAGATAAGCAGATCCTCTCTTTTCTATACTATCTTGTTCTTTTTGACCTAATCTGTATTCTAATTCTTCTTTTGTAAGTTCTAAAATGATAATTTTATCAGGCATAGCACCATTGAGAGCCATGATATTTAAGCTAATAGCGATCTCTAAAGGGGCTGTTTTTGCATAAGCTATACCACTTAAAAAACCTCGATCACTGATGATAATATCATCAGGATGTTTTTTTACTATTTCAAAACTATGTTCTGCACGATCTGCCAAAAAAAGAAACATTTCAGCTACTTTTGATTTAGCTTCCCCATTCAAAACCATCCCTCTTATTTTTGTTCCTATTTGTGTACCACCTGGCTCTTTTGTAAAAATGGCTTCTGGATATTTGTGTTTGAGGAGATTTAATTGAGTTGATTTACCTGCTGTGTCGATACCTTCTAATATTACATACATTATTCTATATTTCCTTTTTTGATTGATGAGATTATCTCTTTTGGAACTAAATGGCTAAAATCACCATCAAATCTGATAAGTTCTCGTACTATTGATGAACTTACAAAAGCATTTTCTAATGCAGGCATCAAAAAAATAGTATCTATATCTTTGTCTAAAGAGTGATTGGCATATGACATTTGCAGTTCATATTCGAAATCTGTAGTAGTTCTTAAACCTCTAATAATGGAGTATACATTTTCATCTCGTGCAAAATTTACTACTAAAGTGTCAAAAGCTTTTGCTGAAACACCTTCTATATTTTTTGTCGCTTCTTGTATAAACTTTAATCGTGTATTTATATTAAACATAGGCTGTTTTGCTGCTGAAGATGCAACACCTAGTATCACTTCATCATATACTTTTAATGCTCTTGTTAAGATATCCATATGTCCATTTGTAATAGGATCAAATGTACCACTATAAATTGCTTTTTTGTGTGAACTCATATTAATTTCCTTGCCATCTTGTGTATAAATTGTGTTCTATATTTAAAAGATCGAACCATTTTCCAATGATAAATTTTTCCATCTCTTCTAAGGTTTGTTGTTTACTATAATACCCTAATACAGGAGGAGCTATAGCTACACCCAATGAGGCAAGTTTTGCCATATTTTCTAGTTGTATTGTATTTAAAGGCATCTCTCGTGGAGCGATAACTATATCTCTTTTCTCTTTGAGCATTACAGAAAATACTCTTGTGATTAATGTATCGGATATCCCAACTGTACATTTTGCAAGAGTATTCATGCTACAAGGTACGATAATATATCCATCTGTTTTAAAAGATCCCGATGAAACAGATGCTCCTAAATTGGCATCATCTAAATATGTGACATTTGATAATTTTTTATATCTTTTATTTTCTTCTAGTTTCAATGCTTTTTTTGCAGCTTTAGAAACAATAACAAAAAGTTCAATATCTTTAGGAATAAGACTTATAAACTTAAAGCCTAGTTGTGTTCCTGATGCTCCTGATATACCTACAATAATTTTCAAATTTTACCCTTTTTTTAAACGAGATTTATTCTACCAAAAAATCTCTTTTGAAAAGGTTTGCTTAGAATATAAACTGATTCTTGATATATAATTGAAGTATTAATGTGCAGCATTTTCTATAGTATAATAAGTATCATGGTATTATTCTGTCTAATTTATATAAAATATAAGGTAACAATAAATGACAAACATTGCAAGTTTTATACGAATAAATAAAAACAATGATGAATATACAAATGTACAAGTAGTAGGAATAAAAAAATATTTGCAAGCTAATAAAATAACATCAGAAAAAAAACTAGAGATTGAAGTGAGTATCCCTAGTGAAGAGAAAAAAATCTCTAAAACTTTAGCAAAATGTCAAAATGGTTCTACCATAATAGTATATGATATAAATGTATTGGGAAGAACAACAGCTGCTATTTTGAAAAATATCAAAGGTTTACTCAAAAATGGGATTCGTGTTATAAGTGTCAAACAAAACTTAGACTTTGTACATAATGATGATATGCTTACTAAAATGATTTTGGGAGTTATTGGTATGACTATAGATTTGGAAAAAGATTTAATGAGTTTACGAACAAAAGAAGCATTAAGTGCAAAAAAACTTGATGGAATATCTCTGGGTAAACCAAAAGGGACAATACAAAAGTCAAAATTTGATCTACAAAGAGGTAAAATTGAAGAGTTATTAGCATTAGGATTGAGTGTTCGCAAAATTGCAAAACTGCTTGGATATAATAATCATATTGGTTTAAATAACTATGTTAAAAAAAGAAATATTAGACAAGATATTGTTTCAGATACAGAAGATACAGTACTCGCAAGTTAAAATTTTCTTATTTATTAAAGAAAAGTGTAAATTAAAGAGATACTTAAAGAAAAATAGGTTATAAATCCATCAAAATTAAATTATAGGAAAGTATACCATGTCTTTAATGATAACAGATGAATGTATTGCGTGCGATGCATGTAGAGAAGAGTGTCCAAATGAGGCAATAGAAGAGGGTGATCCGATCTATATTATAGATTCTGATATGTGTACAGAATGTGTAGGTAGTTTTGATGAACCTCAATGTATAGAAGTATGTCCTGTTGATTGTATTGTATTAGATACAGACAATCAAGAAACAATGGAAGAGCTTCAATTTAAATTTGATCAACTAGAAAAAGAAGAGTAAAATGGCAAAAATTACAGCCATCATCGATATTGGTTCAAATTCAATGCGGATGGTTGTTTTTAAAAAAACAAGCCGATTCGCTTTTCATTTAATCAATGAGTCAAAATCCAAAGTAAAAATATCTGAGGGGTGTTATGAAAATAATGGAAACCTTCAACCACTCCCAATGCAAAGAGCTTTTGAAGCATTGCAGTCCTTTTTGGAAATAGCAAAAAATTTAAAATCTCGCAAAATATTATGTGTTGCGACATCTGCTTTACGAGATGCACCAAACAAAAAAGAATTTTTATCAAAAGTTTCAAGAGAGTTAAAACTCAATATCAAAGTTATCGCAGGGGAAAAAGAAGCGTATTATGGTGGAGTTTCCACATTGAATTTATTGGATTGTGATAACTTTACATCTGTTGATATTGGTGGAGGAAGTACCGAATTTGCATTTGTAAAAGAGGGTAATATTGTAAAAACTATCTCTTTAGATATAGGAACTGTCCGTATACAAGAGTTATTTCTTAATAAAAATGATATAGATGGGGCAAAAGAATATATTATCTCTCAACTAGAATCTATACAAGAAAAACTTCCCACTGTTGTTGGACTTGGAGGAAGTGCAAGGGCATTGAGTAGAATTATCAAAAAAAATGATTTGTATCCATTGGATAATTTACATGGATTTACCTATAATGCTCAAGAGAAACTCCCTTTTTTTAGAGATATTATCGAAGCTACTTCTAATAAAGAGTTAAAAAAACTAGGTGTAGAGAAAGACAGGTACGATACAATATCATCTGGGACTATTATTTTTAAAACAATTGTAAAGTATTTTGAAGTCCAAAAAGTAGTTACAAGTGAAGTGGGTGTAAGAGAGGGTGTATATTTGTGTGATCTATTACGAACATCAAATTATAAATTTCCTGCTAATTTCAATGTAAGTGTTCGGAGTTTATTAGATCGTTTTGTGGATGATGCATCACAAAGTGCATATTTGGGAAATAATGCTCGAAATTTGTATGAAGTTTTACAACCTTTACACAATTTGGATCAGAAATATAAATCTATTTTAATAATTGCTTCAAAACTAGAACAAATTGGTATCTCTTTGAATTTTGATAAAAATGAAGATCACTCTTTTTGGTATATTTTAAATGGTTTAACTTATGGATATACACATGAAGATAAGATGTTGATTGCTACTATTACGAGATTTACGAAAAAATCTTTACCAAAAAAGAAAAATATAGAAGAGTTTCGATCACTTTTACCAAATATAGAAGTGGTACGATGGTTAAATTTTATGATGACATTAAATATCTCTTTAAATAGTGAATTTAAAAAAATGAAATATACCTATACTTTGGAAGAAAATATTTTAAAAATACACTCTTTGCAAAATCAGTATTTGGTAAAAAATGCTATAGAAAAGATTCAAACACCGATAGATTTAGATTTGGAATATATCTAGTGGATGAGTACTTCAGTGCAAGTGACTTAAAAATTTGTATAGTAAAGTTATCAGCCATGGGAGATATTATCCATGCGATGGTAGCGTTACAATTTATCAAACAAAATCTTCCTAATGTTCAAATTGATTGGATAGTAGAAGAGAGTTTTCGAGGTGTTTTAGATAATAATCCACATATCGATACTATTTTACCTGTCAATTTAAAATCAATCAAAACAAATAAAATGAAAATATTTTCGCAAATCAAATTACTTCGCCACTATGCAAAAAATAATTATGATGTAGTTATCGATGCACAAGGATTGTTAAAATCTGCTATTGTATCCAAAATACTTGATGGACGAATAGTAGGAAGTTTTATAGCAGGATTTGATAAGGATTCTATACGAGAGGGACTCGCTAGTTTTTTTTATGAGAGAACAGTTTTTATAGGGTATGAAAAGAATGTAATTGATAGAAATATAAAAGTATTATGTAAAACTCTTGATATAACCGTTGATAAAGAAGAGATTTTGAATAAAAAACCATTTTTATATAATAATTCAAAGTTAAAAAATAATCTTTTAGATTCTATTATTTTTGTTGTAGGGGCTTCAAAAGAAAATAAAATCTATCCAAAAGAAAAATTTTTGGAAATTGCACAAAAACTTAAGCAAAAAATACTCGTTGTATGGGGGAATGATGCAGAATATGCAACGGCTTTGTGGTTAAGTGAACAATCTGAATTGATTACACTTGATTCAAGAGGAAATTTGGAAGATTTAAAATGTAAAATTCAAAACTCAAAATTGGTCATCGGTGGAGATACTGGACCTACTCATATGGCTTGGGCATTAAATATACCCTCGATTACTATTTTTGGGAATACACCAGAATATAGAAATACATATAGTACAAATATCAATAAAGTGATAAAATCTGAGACTATTGTAGATCCATTAAAAATAGATAAAAATGATTTTTCGATACGAAATATTAAATCAGATAATATTGTAAAGTTAGCGAAAGAGTTACTTGGATGTTAGACTATGTACTCTTTATTTTATATAAAATATTTAAATTTATTGTTTTATTATTACCAAAATTTTTAGTCAAGTTTTTTTTGGATTCACTAGCTAATATATTATTTTATACAAATATTGAACACAAAAGATATGCAAAAATAAATCTGGATCTTGTATATCAAGATACAATGAGTGAAAAAAGAAAACAAGAGATCATTAAAAATAGTTATAAAAATTTAGTATATAATATTTATGAGTTTGTAGAGAATCAAACCTTGGATTTGGAAGGGTTCGAATCTAAAATAACAGTAGAAAATGAACATTTTATGACAGATGCACTAAAAGAAAATAAAAAAATAATCTTAATTACTGCACATTATGGTAATTGGGAATATGGAAGTAGTTTTATCCCTTTAAAATATGCACCTACTACAATGGTGGGACGTCCTATGAATAACCACTATCTCAATGAAGAACTCAATGAGACACGTACGAGAAATAATACGGAAATGCTCACAAAAAAAGATGCAAGCAGAGGGCTTGTAAAAGCTCTGAAAAATAATCGAATTTTGGGTTTGGTGATAGATCAGCATAATGGGAGTGGAATTGATGTAGAGTTTTTAGGGCATAGGGTAAAACAAGCAGACTCAACATCACGATTGGCACTAAAATTTGATGCACTTATTATTCCCCTTTTTTTTACGATGGATTCCTTTGGAAAATATACTGCAAAATTTTATGAACCTATAGAACCTAAAGAGTATCAAGGTGAAAATAATATTTCTGAACTGACACAAGTACAAGCTAATATTATGCAAGAGCATATCTTGAACAGTCCTGATCAATGGTTATGGCAACATAAGCGTTTTAAAAAGTATAATAAAAAGATATATAAAAAGGAAAAAAAATGATGAAAATAACTAGTACAAAACTAATATTAGCAGGAGCTTTTTTTTTAGTGATATTTGATAACTATTCTTTTTTTAAAAATTTACAGACTGTATATCCTTTGAATAATGAAAATGGTTTTTTTCTTGTATCATTAGTAATTGTATTATTCTCTCTTATTGTTTTTTTATTTTCTTTAGTAAGCAGTCGATTTATAATTAAACCTATAATGATACTTATTATTATAGTAAGTGCTTTTACAAATTATTTTATGAATACATATAATGTAGTTATAGATAGTACAATGATACAAAATACTTTGAATACCGATCTCCATGAATCTTTGGATCTTTTTAGTTTTAAACTCGTTTTATATATACTATTTTTAGGACTAATACCTTCTTATATTGTATATAAATTAGAAATTGAAAAAAGAACTTTTAAAATTGAATTTTTTTCTCGTATCAAATTGATAGTTGTTTCACTTATTTTAATAGCTTCTATGGTGTATAGCTTTAGTACTTTTTATACCTCTTTTTTAAGAGAACATAAAATACTAAGACTCTATGCAAATCCTGTTTTTTATATCTATAGTGTTGTTAAATATACTAATGGTATTTTAAACAGTGGTGATATAGTGATGAAAGAGATAGGTTTGGATGCTAAAGTTGAGAAGCCAACTCACAAAAAAAGAGTGGTTGTGATGGTTGTAGGGGAAGCTGCACGAGCGGATAGATTTTCTTTAAATGGTTATAAAAGAGAAACAAATAAACTCGTATCACAAGAGGATATTATAAACTTAAGTGATGTTTCTTCGTGTGGGACTTCAACGGCTGTAAGTGTTCCTTGTATGTTTTCAATCTATACTCGAGATGATTATAGTTACAAAAAAAACAGATCAACTCAAAATGTTATCGATGTTTTAATGCATGCAAATGTAAATGTACTGTGGAGAGATAACAACTCAAATTGGGAAGAGATAGCAAGAACAGGAACGTATCAAAACTATAAAACAGATACTTTGAATAAAAACTGTGAGGGTGAATGCCGAGATATAGGGATGATTGATGGATTGCAAGAGTATATAGATACAGCTGTAGGAGATGTTTTTATAGTCCTACACCAAATGGGGAACCATGGACCTGCATACTATAAAAGATATCCAAAAGAGTTCGAAAAATATACTCCTGTGTGTGAAACAAATCAGCTTGAAAAATGCTCCCCTGAATCTATAGGAAATGCGTATGATAATACACTTTTATATACAGATTATTTTTTATCAAATGTAATAAATCTGCTTAAATCAAATAATGACTTGGAAACTGCTATGATTTATATGAGTGACCATGGGGAGTCATTGGGTGAAAATGGTGTGTATTTACATGGTTTACCTTATTTTATGGCACCAAAAGAACAAACACATGTCGGTTCTTTTTTATGGTTTTCTGATACTTTTAAAGAAAATATAGATGTAGAAACAATAGAAAAAAATGCAAACAATAGCTATTCACAAGATAACCTTTTTCATACTATTTTAGGTATGATGAATATTCAAACAGAAGTGTATGAAAAAGATATGGATATCTTACAAAAAGAATAAGGAAATTTATGAATAACAAACCAAAATACCACCTTTTTAAAAATACGCAATACGCTCTTGAGGGTTTTATCCATGCTTTTAAAACAGAAAGCTCTTTTAAGCTAGAACTTTTTGCAAGTATTTTTATCTTTATTGGTATATATTTTATCGAAGTTGATTTAGTATACAAATTGATTTTAAGTATAACGGCATTTTTAGTTTTGATTGTAGAACTTTTAAATAGTGCCGTTGAAAATGTAGTAGATCTTGTGACAAAAGAGATTCATCCTTTGGCTAAAAGTGCTAAAGATATTGGTGCAACAGCTGTTATGTTTAGTATTGTTCTTCATCTTATATGTTGGATTACAATCGTTTATAAATTTTATATATAAGGAATATATGTGAGTATTTTTAAAGAGTTATTAAAATATTATTTTTATTTAATATTAGTTTTTTTTATAGGAAGAGTGTTTTTATTTATAGCTTATTTTGAGAGATTTTCAAATGATGATCTTAATTATTACTTGAGTTTTGTATATGGTTTACGAATGGATACGATTGTAGCTTCGACGCTCCTTGTTATTCCTATGATTTTATTGACACTCTCTCCCACTATTTTAAAAGATGTAGTTAATAAGTTATTAAAATATTATTTTCTTATTGTTATATCTTTTTTTATCTATATCGAGATAGCAACATTTCCATTTTTTGCACAGTATGATGTACGACCAAATTTTCTTTTTGTTGAGTATTTAGAATATCCTCAAGAGGTATTTGGAATGATACTTGCTGACTATAAAATGGCACTTTTTATCGCTTTTTCTCTTATTGGAATATTTATATACACATATCTAAAATATTTTAAAGATAGTTTCTTGGAAGTTTTTGATGATTTGTATGTACATAGATTGTTGTGGTTTATCCCTTTACTTTTACTTTTATTTTTAGGAATGCGTTCATCATTTGGGCATAGAGCAGCGAATAATTCTGATGCGATGTATTCATCAAATAGAATTTTAAATGAGGTGACCAAAAACTCTTTTTATAGTATAGTATATGCTATTTACTCTACTAAAAAACACAGTAGTAAAGATGTAGCTAAAAGATATGGACAGATGGATATCTCAGAAGCTATTCAAAGAGTACAAAAAGAGCTTGCTATTGAAAATGCAGACAAAAAATATATTTTAAGTCGATTTGAAAAATCACACTTTACACATAGAGATGAAAAGAAAAAAAATATTGTAATTTTTATTCAAGAGAGTATGGGTTATCAGTTTGTAGAAGCTGTTGGTGGTGAATCAGGCATCACACCAGAGGTAAATAAACTTGCTAAAGAATCTATACTTTTTACCAATTTATATTCAAATGGGACAAGAAGTGTAAGAGGGTTAGCGGGAAGTGTGGCAGGAAATTTTTCAGTTCCTGGTAAAGGGGTACTCAAAAGAAATAAATCACAAAATGATTTTTTTACTTTGGGAAATTTACTCAAACCTAGGGGATACCATACTTCATTTATTTATGGAGGGGAGAGTCGCTTTGATAATATGAAGAGTTGGTTTTTGGGTAATGGTTTTTCTGAAATTATAGATCAGTCTAAATTTAAAAATCCCCAATATGTAGGAACTTGGGGAGTAAGTGATGGTGATGTTGTAAATAGAGCAAATAAAGAGTATGCCAAACTTTACAAAGAAAATAAAAAGTTTGCATCTGTTATTTTTTCAACATCAAATCATACTCCATTTGATTTTCCTGATGGAAAAATCAAACTTATAGAAGGTGTAGAGAAAAAAAGTGTCAAAAATGCTATTAAATATGCTGATTTTGCTATAGGTGATTTTATCAGACAAGCAAAAAAAGAAGAGTATTATAAGGATACACTTTTTGTAATATTAGCAGATCATAATGTACGAGTGTATGGTGATGATATTGTTCCTGTCGAGATGTTCCAAATTCCTGGACTTATTTTGGGTGAAAATATCAAACCTATGGTATATAAGGGTATCTCTACGCAACCAGATGTTTTAGCAACTGCATTGGATATGATGGGGATAGAAACAAACATGCCTGTAATGGGACACTCAATATTTAGCGACAAAAAACAAAATTTATCATTAATGCAGTTTAATGATACCTACGCTTTAAGAATAAATGATACAATAGCAGTAATACGACCAAATACACAAGCATTAACATTTAAATATGAAAATAAGAGACTTATAGAAACTGCACATAATGAGAAGTTAGAAAAAGATCTTTTGGCGTTTGTGTTGGTTTTGAATCATGTGTATGAGAATAGATTGTATCAGGAGATAAAATGAAAAATAAAATATGTATAATAGGGTTAGGCTATGTAGGTTTACCTTTAGCGCATGCCTTTAGTGAAAAATATGAAGTGGTAGGTTTTGATATAAATACTATACGAGTTGAAGAACTCAACCATGGATTTGATAGAACACTAGAACTTACAAATAATGAGGTAAAACAATCTTTAAAAAATGGGATGATTTTTTCTACAAATTTAGAGGATATTCAAGATTGTACTATTTATATTGTTACGGTGCCTACACCTATAGATTCATCGAATAGACCTGATTTAACTCCTTTGATAAAATCATCTCAAATGATAGGAAAAGTACTTAAAAAAGATGATATTGTTATTTATGAATCGACTGTTTATCCTGGCGTAACAGAAGAGGTGTGTGTCCCTGAACTTGAAAATGAATCTAAAATGATTTTTAATCAAGATTTTTTTTGTGGTTATTCACCAGAAAGAATTAATCCAGGGGATAAAGAACATACAGTTACAAAAATACTTAAAATCACAGCAGGTTCAACGCCTAAAATTGCAACTATGGTAGATGAATTATACAAGAGTATTATAACCGCAGGGACTCATAAAGCAAGCTCAATAAAAGTAGCAGAAGCTGCTAAAGTTATTGAAAATACTCAAAGAGATGTAAATATTGCACTCGTTAATGAATTGGCACTTATTTTTGATACTATGAATATTTGTACTGATGATGTAATAGAAGCAGCAGCAACAAAATGGAACTTTATTAAACTCAAACCTGGATTGGTCGGTGGACACTGTATTGGGGTAGATCCATATTATTTAACATATAAAGCAGAAGAGTTAGGGTACAAACCAAATTTAATATTAGGTGCAAGACAAATAAACAATGGAATGGGTAAATATATAGCTGAAAAAACAATAAAACTTATGATTAAAAATGGTAAGATAATAAAAGATGCAAATATTTTAGTGATGGGACTTACTTTTAAAGAAAACTGTCCTGATATACGAAATACAAAAGTAGTAGATATTATAAAAGAACTCGAAGACTATGGTTCAAATATAGATCTCTATGAGCCTTGGATTGATGAAAAAGATAAGGTGTACTATAATTATAATTTTGTAAACAATCCATTTGAATCTGATAAAAAATATGATGCAATAGTTGTTGCAGTAGGACATGATATATTTAAATCTATTTCTCAAGAAGAATATGAAAATAGTATTACAGATGAAAAAATTATAATTGATGTAAAAGGGATTGTTCCACAGCCTACTTGGAAGCTTTAAAATTGTATGCATAATATATTAAGTCAAAAAATAAACTATAAGGAATAAAAGTATATGAATAAAAAGAAAATATTAGTAACAGGTGGTGCTGGATTTGTAGGGAGTCATCTTTGTGAGAGATTAGCTCAAAATGAAGATAACGATGTATATTCTTTAGATAATTATTTTACAGGGAGTGTGGAAAATCATGTATCTAATGTAACCTATATAAAAGGGGATACAAAAAACATATCTAAACTTATCACTTTTAATCCAGATATGGTGTATCACCTTGGAGAATATTCAAGAGTCGAACAAAGTTTTGATGATATAGAAAAAGTATGGGAATATAATAAAGATGGAATATTTGCTGTTTTAGAGTTCGTAAGACAAGCAGGGTGTAAAATACTCTATGCAGGAAGTTCTACAAAATATGGAGATGGAGGACTTGGAAGAAGTGCTAGTCCTTACGCATGGACAAAAGCTAGTAATACAGAACTCGTACAAAATTATGGAACGTGGTTTAATGTTCCTTATGCTATCACATATTTTTATAATGTGTATGGTGATAGGGAGATTCAAACAGGAAAATATGCAACACTTATCGCTCTTTTTAAAGAGAAAGTAAAAAATAATGAAGCACTTACTATAGTAAGCCCTGGGACTCAAAAAAGAAATTTTACTCATATTGAAGATATTATAGAAGGACTTATTTTAGTAGGTGAAAATGGATATGGTGATGAGTTTGGGATAGGAAGTGGCGAAGCATTTTCAATTTTGGAAGTTGCACAAATGTATGGTGGAACAATTGAGATGTTACCAGAACGCCGTGGAAATAGAATGATGGCAGATGTTATTAGTGCAAAAACAGAAGCATTGGGATGGAAACCGAAAAGAAAACTTGTTGATTATATAAATGAGTTTAAAAATGGGCAATAAACAAGCCACTGCTCTTATTTGTTTGTCTCATCATATAGGTGGGATGGAACTTGCTGCAACCAAACTTGCAAAGGTTTTGAGTGAATATGTAGATTTAACATATATTATAAAAAAAAATACTTTTATTGAGAAAGAGTGTATAACTAATCCAGATTATGAAAAATTAAATTATAAAAGTATAAACTTTAGTACTACTATGATGAGTCCATCTATTATTTTTGGTGTAAGAAAAATCATCAAAGAAAATAATATAAAAAATGTTATTTTTGTAGGTGCTTCAGAGATGAAGTCACTTCATTTTGCATTTTTAGGGCTAGATATCAATCTTATATTGCGGCATGGAACTTTAAAATCATCATCTAAAAAGGATTGGTTTCATACGCTTGTGTATTCAAATGTTTCGTATCATGTTGCTATTTCAAAATATATGTCTGGAAATGTAAAAGAGATAGTTCCATTTGGTGAAAATACGCAGTTAAAAGTAATAGTCCCTTCTCTAGCCAATAAACTCTCATCTGAAATAAGAACAAGTTCTGATATGCTTAGAATATTACATGCAGGTCGTGTTACTTCAGGAAAAGGGATAGATAATGCCATTTTAGCATGTCAAACTTTGTATGATAATAGCGTAGATTTCTGTTTTGATAACTATGGTCCAGCCGATTCAAAATATGAAAATAAATTAGAAGAGTTACTCAATAGTATAGAGTATAAAAAACATGTGCATATAAATGGTTTTACAGATAGTATTTATGATAAATACATGGATCATGATATATTTTTATTTCCAACACCTGATGAGGGGTATGGAAATGTTATGATGGAGTCTATCTCTCATGGTATAATTGTATTGGCATTTGATAATACAGCTATTAGTAATTTTGGTGAGATGGGATTTCATATTCATTTGGTCAAAGATGGTTCTTTAGATGCTTTAAAAGAGAAGCTATTATATATTGCAAATAACTTTGAAGAGGAAAAAAGACTAGCATTAGAAAATATAGAAAGAGCAAAAGAGGTATTTTCAACCAAGAGAGAAGCTTCTGAATATATAGAATTATTACGATAAAAGGATTATAGTTGGAAACGTACAATATTGCATTAACATTTAATAAAAAATTTTTACAGCATGCATGTGTGACTATAATGTCACTCCTAGATACTAATAAAGAGTTACATTTTAAGATCTATATACTGTATGATGGATTAGACCAGATAGATAAAGATTTGATGATTACTATGGTAAAAGATTATCATTGTAATTTTGAATTTATTGAAGTAGATGAGAGTGTTTTTAATGGAGTTGTTACGAAAGGGCGACAACCTACTGTTGTCTATTATAGATTATTATTATCAAAATTAGTTGAAGAGGAAAGAATTTTTTATTTTGATACGGATATTGTGATTAATGGTTCGATAAAAGATTATTATAATCAAAATTTTGAAGATAATTATTTAGTTGGAGTTGAAGATTGGCGATTATTTGACCGACATGATATTTTAAAAATGGATTTAGAATCTAAATATTTTAATAGTGGATCAACACTTTTAAATTTAAAAAAAATAAAAGAAGATAATATTTATGATAAATGTATAGAGTGTATGCAAACAATAAAAAATCTTCAATTTTTAGATCAAGATGTTATCAACTCAGTAGTAAATGGAAAATGGAAGCAAGGGGAACTCAAATATAATACAATTAGCTCTTACCAAAGAGAAAGTTTTTTGAAGAATGAGTATTTTGAGAAAGAACAGATTTTAGATGCTTTTTATCATCCTGTAATTATTCATTATACAGGAGGACGAAAGCCTTGGCACTATATTTCAAGAAGTAGATTTAGAGACCTATACTGGAAATATTTAGAAATGACCCCATTTAAAGAGTATATAGAACCCGATAGAACATTTATAAATATTATCAAAAAGAATATAACAGTTTTAAGTAAAAAACTGTTTAAATAATCTTATACCAATTGTTGTAACAATCCATTTATACTAAAAATAGCTATTGCTACAATAATTTGAAGGTTTATTGTTGTATCTTTAGTTTTTAGAGTAGGAATGGTGACTCTCTCTTTATTTATAAGAGTGATTGCTAGCATCACTATCCATAGTGGCATAAAAAATCGAAGATTGAATTGTGTTGTTAATACCCCAAAAGTGATAGCGAGTGTTGCAAAAATCATAATAAATCGCAACTCTTTATCTTTTTGTTTAAAAGTAAAAATCTGATAATAGATATTTAAAAATACCAATAATCCAACAAGACCCAAAGAGATAAAGACATGTAAAAATTGGTTGTGTTCATGTTCATGTTCTTGTATCGCTGTATACTTAAGTGGAGCTAATTTTTTTATCTCATTCATAGAATCTCCAGTACCCACACCAAGAAGTAAATTATCTTTTGCTACTTGATACCCATAATATACCAAACCTGCTCTTTGTCCAATTGAGGTAGTAAAATCAGGCTCTTTTTCAAATAATTTTATAATATTTGTTTCTGATTGAATAACTCTCTTTTTAAAAAGAGGACTCGTATTATATGCTAAAGTAAACACTATACAAATACCGACTAAAAGTAAAATACTGTATTTTTTCAAATAACTAATAGCAACTATAATAATTAATAAAGCAAAAGTAACATATCCTGTTCTTCCCCCTGTAAGAAAAATATTCATAGTGGCAGTTATAACAAAAATACTCATTAAAATTTTTATAAAAGTTGTGTTGTTTGAATAGACTATCTTTTGAGCTAATAATAATACAACGAAAGCCAGAGCAACCCCATAATGGATATGATTTAAAAATGGTGAGGGGTCACCAATAGTTTGTGCTGCATAAAAATGGATCCCCAATATATCCAATGACCATGGCATTATTCCTAAAAGCATACCATAAGAGGTAAGCTCACTGATAAGCATCCCTATAATAAAAGCAGAGATAACTTTGCTAATATATCTTCCATCAACGACACAATAGAAAACAATAAGATACAATCCATATTTTATACTTTTAATATTATCTAAACCTTCTGATATATCTTCTGTCCAAAGTAGACCTATTACATATATAAGAAAAAAATATAAAAATGCTTTGACCACTTTATTTTCAAGTGATTTTTTAATATGAGAAAGAACATCTCCTCTTATTATAAAAAGTAAAAGAATATATACAAAAACAGTTGCTTTAAATGATTGTGAAATGGGGAGAAAAAATGCATACACAACCAATAGATTATTCATCCATTGAGTTAAGTTATCTTTATCTGAGATATAATTTTTGCTTTTTGCTAGAAGCTGATTGTACATAGTTATAAATCCTTTGGGTAAATTATGAGTTATAAATTATAATAAAAAAAGTACACTTCAGATACAATGTAGAAAAGGAAAATTTATGTATTATTTACTTATTATAGTTGTAGTATTGTATCTATTTATAATTTTAAAAAGATTAAAAAAATATAAATATAATCAAAAACTAGACTATATTTACAATTTAGAGAACAATTATATCCAAAAAGTGTCATTGGAAGATTCCAAAATAAGTTTTAAAAAGATTGATAAGGATTTTGATACAATTTTTTTAAAAATAAAATTAAATTTTAGTTTTTTGTCTTATTTTTGTAAACCCTACATTCAAATTAACAACACAAAACACTATTTTGAATTTGCTGCTCAAGGGGTACGGTATATCAATATCTCGCATGAAAAATTAGAATATTTAGAGATAAAAAGTAAAAATATCTCAATTGTAAAAGATGAATCTTTTGTGTATGGCTTTAAAAATGATGTGACTAGAGATAAAAAAATAGTCATATTTGCTCCTCATGCGGATGATGCAGAGATTGCTGCTTTTGGTTTCTATAAAGAGTCACGAAATATCACTATCGTAACGATAACTATTGGTGAAAATGGTGTGTGTAATTATTGTGATTTGTATGATAAAAATAAAACTAAAAATTCTTTAAAAAAAGCAGAATTAAGAACATTTGATGCTTTATCTACTCCAATGCTAGGGGGTGTAGAGGTACAAAATTCTCTCGCTTTGGGATATTTTGGTGGAACGCTTGAATATATGAGTAAAAATCCAAATGAAAATGTTGTATCAAAATCGCTTGAGTTTGGAACTCTAAATAGATTTAGAAAAGTAGCTCATGCCTCTGTACAGCTCAAAAAAGAGGTAGAATCCAATTACAAGTCATTTACCAGTGATATAAAAGAGATTATTATACAAATTAATCCTGATATTATAATCATGCCACACCCTGCTATAGATAGTCATCCTGATCATAAACAAACTACATTGTCCGTGTGTGATGTGTTAGGGGAGACAAATTGTAAAGCAGATCTGATGTTGTATACCAATCATTTGGAGCAAAGTGAACTCTATCCTATTGGTCCTATGCATTGTGCAATTGATTTGCCACCAAATAAAAAAGAGTTTTATTTTGATAGTATCTATTCTTTTGAATTAAATTATTCTTTACAATTAGATAAATTTTTTGCCTTAGAATCTATTCATGATTTACGAGACTCTTTACTTTTTATCTCTTTGAGACATTCGTATAGACATTTATCCAAAATGATAAAGAAAAAAATAATGGGAAAAGATAAAAGTTATTTTAGAAGAGCCGTACGAGCAAATGAACTTTTTTTTGTAGTGAAAAATAAAAACAAAGATAAGTTACAATAATTTTTTAAAATTATAACTTATCATATCTTAGAGTTAATTCGAGTATATTTTATGATATATTTTCGCTATATGGTTTGGTTGAAATTTTAATAAAAACTTATCGAAATCAATTGTTGGTTTTTCATTGAGTGTTTGGAGTATTTTGTTTGCTAATACCTCTTTATCAAAATCAACTCTAAAATCTTCTAACTCTTCTACCATTATATCTTCAGGTCCACCTACTGTTTTGACCGATACGATAGGGGTATGACAAGCTAATGATTCGAGTAACACATTTCCTAATCCCTCTGCTTTAGATGTAAAAACAAATAATTGTGCATTTTGAACCCATGGATAAGGATTGCTCAATGCTCCTAGCATTGTAATATTGTCAGTAAGATTGTATTGTTGTATTTTATTTTGAATATTTTTATACTCTGGACCATTACCTATGATGACAAGTTTCATATCAAATGCAAAATTATCTTTGGCAAATTTATAGGCTTCTATAAGTAAATCTACATTTTTATTGGGAGTGATACGCCCAAAATAAACTATATATTTTTCTTTTATTTCAGGTATATATTCGAGTGCTTTTTTTTGAACCAATTCTATATTCATAGGATTATAGATGACATAAATTGAGCGTGGCTGAAAACCAACGGTATGAGATACCTCATCAATTTTATTTTTGATACCATTAGAGATACAAATAATATTTTTATCTTGATAGAGTTTTTTTAAAAAGAAATTTTTTATAATGCCACCTGTAAATATAAACATACTTACTGATACTTGTTTTATTCTATCATCTTTTAACATCCATACACTCTCAAATGTACCTTGACCTCTTAAAATAATCAGGTCAAATTTACCATATTTTTTTTCAAGTTGTTTTAATTTGTACTTAAATATCAAGGAAGAGAGCATTCCATTCCAAAAAAAATAACTTCCTCGTACAAATGAATTAAATATTCGTGAGAGGAGATTCCAAAAAAATCCAATAATAGTTAATTTTGCAATGGTATCCAAATCGAAATGGTGCGTATAAACATTATTTTCAGGTTTCAATCCAGCATTTTTTGTTTTAAAATAGATAAGATGACTTTCATCACCATTATCTGCAAATGACTGTGCAATATTAATTGCAGATCTTTCCATACCACCGATTTTTAGACTTCTTACAACTACAGCTACTCTCATCTTTTCTCCAAAATATATTTTGATTTGACACTAAGATCATTTGTATAGTATCTAAAATAGCTTTAAAATAATAAGCATCTCAAGATACAGAAGTAAAGTGTTTCTAATACGTATTCGATATAATAAGCAAAAATTGTAGAAGGTATTATATGAGTAGAGTGATATTAAAAGAGGAAGATTTTATAGGGAAAGGAAATGAAAGATTTTGTTATGTTCATCCTGATGATACTACTAAGGCTGTAAAATTTAGTTTTGAACAAACAAAAGGAAGATCAAAACAGACTACACTTGAGGTATCTACATACAAAAAATTATTAAAAAAAGGGCATACCAATTGGAAACATTTACCAGAATATTATGGTGAGATTATGACTGATAGGGGTGAGGCTTTTGTGGTTGGACTTGTACGAGATTATGATGGTGAAGTTTCAAAGAGTTTTGAATATTATATAAAAGAAAATGGTATAGATACTTATACTTCAGAGCTTCAAAAATATAAAGAGTATTTTTTAAAATATAGTATCATTTTTAATTATGGAATGATGCCAAAAAATATTTTACTCCGTAAAAATAGTGAAATAGATTTTGACCTTGTACTTATAGATGGACTAGGTGATGTTGCACATTTTACACTCTTAAATGGAATAAAATATTTTGCTTCGGCACGAATCAATAGAAGATGGGATAAATTTGTAAAAAAATATTTAAAATAAGTATTTTACATTTGGCAAATAACAGTATATAATTTTTGAAGTTGTACCTCATGATTAAATTTTGTTTTTGCTTTTTCATATCCTGCTTGTGCTAAGTTATTTTTGTAGTCTCCATCGTTATAAAGAGTTTGTATCTTTTTTGCTAAATCTTCACTTGTTCTATCAAAAAGTAAACCATCTCTACCATCTTCTATGATCTCCAAAGGACCACCTTTGTTTGTAGCGATCATACATACCTTGTTGATCATGGCTTCAATAACAACAAGTCCAAATGTTTCTTTGGGTGTGGCTAAAATATTTGCATCAAAAAATCGCATATGTTCATTGACCTCTTTGGTGAAACCTGTAAAAATGATTTGTTTACTAAGTCCTAAATCAATTACTTTTTGTTTGAGGGTATTTAAATATGTTTCATCCATAGTATGACCTACTATAAGAGCTTTTATATGAGGATTGTTTAACTTTTTAATCGCATCAATCACGAGATATTGCCCTTTGTTTTCTTGTATTCTTCCTACAATTCCTACGATGAAATCATCAGATTTTATATCGTACTTTTGTTTAAGAGCAAGTATTTTTTCTTCATTAATGATTTTTTCCTCTGTACCCATATAGATTATCTCTACATTTGGGCACACCTCTTTTGGAATAAATTTTTGTAACTGTTCTTTGACTTGATAGGTCACAGCATGCATAGTATTGATATTGGTATAGAGCCATTTATGATAAAAATCACTTTTAAATCGAGTCATAGTCATATTGCGTGTTTGTATAATTTTTGGATTTTTCTTACTAAGAGCTTTTGCCAAAATTACCGTTGCTATATCTTTTGTCCAGTGAAAATGTATGATATCTATATCGTTTGTATCTATAAATTTTGAGAGTTGTAAAGCAGGAAAAATTGGAAAAAATTTATTTCTTTTGAGATAAAATTTATCTTGACTCTCTATATATTTATCAAGTTTTGTATTTTTTTCTACAATGAGTTTACAAGTAGTTTTTTTTTGAAAATCTTGAAAACAATTGAGCATAAATAGTTCTAATCCTCCAAGATCTGGGGATAAACATAACTCTAATATATTTACATTATTTGTATTCTTCATTATTTATACTCTTTAAATTGATTTGTTTTACCTTGAAATAATAACTCTTGAGAAACTTTTGTAAAGGCTAATACTTTATTTCTAAATGAAATACTATCATTATTACAATTAATTTCTTTATCATAATAGTTTGAAACATCGTAGCATTTATAAGTATCTGTAATAGTATTGATCTCTAATGCTTTATTGTTTTCTACCCAACCTAATGTGCCATTATGATAATAGTCTGCAAAAAATCCATAATCACTAAAAAGTGATTTTCCAGTAAAGTTATCTGTATAGTGTCTATAATCTCCCAATGCAATATCTAAAACGGAAGGTGCAAAATCTCTTTGTGAAAGATAGGTATCGATGTAATGTGGCTTTAAATCTTTATGATAAATAGCAAAAGGGATCATATAATTTAAAAAACTACTTCCACTTACTCCACCACAGTGATCGGCCATAAATACAAACAGTGTATTAGGATAAATTTTTTGTATTTCTTTTGTAAAATCTTCTAAAGCTTTATCTGAAAAATGTAAGGCATTTAATCTATCATTGGCACTTTTATTGGCAACAAAATCAATAGATTGTATTGTATCTGGTATAACATGATCATGCGTCGTTGCTCCATTTATCCCAATAACAAAAGGTTTTGTAGTTTCTTCTAGTTTTTCAATCACAAAGTTATAAAGATCTGGGTCTTGAACTCCCCAATAATTTTCTTCATAGATTCTTTTTTTGACATCTCTTTTTCCATAACTTTTTGTAAACCCCAAAGATTGTGCAAGTGATCCTGTCCCACTTGTCTCTTTTGATGTCCCTTGAAAAAACATACTTTCATAACCATTATCTGCAAATATATCTATTAAAGAATCATATTTATAATCTTGTAATTGTGTTTTGGCGATAGTTTTTCCTAATGGATTTTGATAGGAAGTAAGTGAAGCAAATATTCCCTCTGTTGTTCTATGACCACTTGCTATCATCGCTTTTGGTCGAATTGATTTTTGTACTATGGCATCATAAAAAGGGGTGGTAGCTATATTTGATTGATTTAAACCATATCCTTTCAGATTTACAGCACTCCAACTTTCTAAAAAATAAATCACTATATTTGGTTGTTTAAGTTTTGTTTGGTAAGGTGTATGTTTTGTTTCATAGAGTTCTTTTATCTCATCTTGAATATTTGAATGAGTAAGATCTGGTAACTTTAAAGGTGTGAGTTGTTTCTTTTTATTTGCGATAGCATAGAGCATATTATAGGTACCATTTAATGCAAGGCTAGAAAGTTTTGTATTACCGATTTGATTTGATTGCCATGGGTTAAGAGGTATACTTTGTGTCATTCCTCTTGCAAAAAATACTGTAATAAGAAGAAGAACTAATTTTTTCAAAATATAATATCTATTTATTTTTACAGATGAAAGAGTAGGTGCTATAAATTTATATACAAATAGAATAAATACAATAGCCATAAAAAAGGCAAATATACTCATGGCTAAATGTTGTGATAATGCAGTCATCATCAAACCAGATGCATCTGCTACTGCATCTGCTACCTCATATCCTGTATGTCTGCTTGATTCATAAAAATAAAAAATGTCAGAAATTTGACTGAACCATACTGTAACAGTAAAAATTGATATACAAAACAAAAACATTTTTTTATTAAAATCGAATAGTGTAGAAAAAAATGTAAGAACGGCAGCAAGAGCAAAGTCAAATTTGTATCCCCATACTACCGCATACAAAAGTTCAGATATAGTTGAGTTTTGGAAATTATCAAATAAGTAGAATAAAAATAAGAACTTAGAAACTACTATAATACTATAAGTAGTGAGAAAAAGAATAAAATAATTTTTAAGATAATTAAAATTTGAAGATGACACGACGAGCCTTTAGAAGTTGATTATTTAAGTATATTAAATACTATTACTTGTTATTATATCATATTAGTAATAAAAAGGTTCATAATGATTAATTTGGGTAAAGATGATTTTTTACAATCTGGTAGCGAAAGAGATTGTTATGTTCATCCACTAGAAAATAATAAAGTAATTAAAATTGTTCAAGAGATAAAAAAAAATGGAAGTCAAAATGATATAGAATATAAATATTATAAATATTTAAAAAAATATAAAGCAAGTTTGGAGCATATTCCTCAGTGTTATGGTGTAATAGATACTAATTTAGGAAAAGGTTTAGTTTTTGATAAAATTGTTAATTTTGATAATACTGAGTCGCAACAGTTTAAACATTATATTAAAAATAAATTACTCACAGAGAGCCAAGAAGAAAAACTTCTTGATCAACTCAAACGCTATTTGGAAACAAACAAAATATTATTTGTTGATGCATCGCTTCGAAATGTATTGTGTCAAAAAATAGCAGAAGATGAATATAAATTGATGATTATTGATGGATTAGGGGGAAGACGAACTGGTTTAAAAGCTACTCTCTATTTGCAACGCTTATTATTGCCTTATCATAAGTATAAAATAAAAAAACAATGGAAGATGCTTTTATTTCAGATATATAGAGTGAAAAAGGGTATTAAAAAATAAAATAACATCTTTGTTTGAATAACAGTCATTTTTTGCTATAATCTAAGATACTCCATAAAATGAAAGTTTTAAATGAATAATAAAATAACAGTCAATATAATTACACTCAATGAAGAGAAAAATATAAAAGATGCTATAGAGTCTGTGCAAGAGATCGCAGATGAGATTATAGTCGTAGATTCTCTGAGTACAGATAAAACATGTGAAATTGCAAAATCTTTAGGTGCAAAGGTGATAAGTCAAAAATATTTAGGAGATGGTGCTCAAAAAGCATTTGTGGTAGAGCATGCTTCAAATGATTGGATACTGAGTATTGATGCAGATGAAAGAGTTGATACAGATGCTATTGCAGCAATTAAAAAACTTGATTTGGAAACTACAGAGTATGATGCATTTTCCTTTGCTCGTAAAACTTATATAGGTAAAAAGTTTATAAAGTTATGGTATCCCGATAGAGTGACACGATTGTATAATAAAACAAAATGTGGTTTTTCTACTATAGGGGGACATGCAAAAGTAGAGACTCATTCTATTGGTGATCTGGATGCTCACCTTTTACACTATTCTTATGCAAATTATTCGGAGATGATACAAACAAGTCATAAGTTTATACAAAGAGGGGCTAGGCTTACTTTTGAGTCTGGAAAAAGAGCAAAAAAATATGATCCATTTATACATGGATTGGGAGCATTATTTAAAGCATTGATTTTAAAAGGTGGCATTTTTCACGGAATAGATGGACTCAATGTAGCAGTTGTTTCTGCATTTAGTTCGTATATGAAATATGCATTGATGATAGAGATGGAAGAAAATAGCAAATGATGAAACTTATACTTAATAATGACTGTGAATCGTATAGAGATTTTTTAGAAAATATAGAAAAATATTTTAAAGAAAATACAAGTACAATTCATAAGGCACGAAATGAACTTAAAGAGATAGAGTATGCTGGAGTAGATACGATTGTAAAATCTTTTAAAGTACCGCATATACTGAATAAAGTCATTTATACACACCTCCGAGATTCAAAGGCAAAAAGATCGTATGAGTATTCATTAAGGATTAGTGATTTTGTTCCTAAAGCGATAGGGTATGTGGAGTTTTATGAAAATAATTTATTAGACACTAGTTATTTTATCAGTGAAAAATTTGAATATACTTATACGATACGAGAAGCATTGAAAAAAAAGCTTCATAAAACAGATGAAGAATACAACACTATTTATAAAGCATTTGCAAAGTTTACATTTAATCTTCATGAAAATAATATATTTCATGATGATTATTCACCAGGTAATATTCTCATAAAAGAGACAGTACAAGGTTTGGAGTTTAAGATAGTTGATATCAATCGTATGAGTTTTAATCCTTTAACACAAAGTAAAAGAGCTCAAAATTTTGAAAAGTTATGGGCATTGGATGAGATTTTGGAAGTGATGGCAGATGAATATACAATATTTTATAAAGTAAAAGATACTGAAGCCTTTAAAAAAAGTGTATTATATTTTTCAAATAAAAATAAAAGAATAAAAAATTTTAAAAAACGATTAAAAGGGAAACCTGTAACTGATTAGGTTGGTTTTATCTTTAAAATACAATGAAATAGAAGGACAAAAATAATTGAAACAATTTATTAAACAATATATTCCATACTACAAAAACTATAAAAGACAATTCTTTTATGCAATCATAGGGATGATTATGGTGGCTGTTGGTACAAGTGGAACTGCATATGTGATTAAGCCTGTACTTGATGAGATATTTATCAATAAAGATCAAGAGATGTTGCAACTACTTCCTTTTGCTGTCATTATTTTATATGCAATGAAAGGGATAGGTCGGTATATACAGACCTATTATATCTCTTATATTGGTTCTGATATTATTCGAATCATTAGAGATAAGTTTCTTGGTCATATCCTTATTCAGGATATTAAATTTTTTAATCAAAAACATGGTGGGGAACTTTTAAGTAGAGTAACCAACGATATCAATGCAATCCAATCAGCTGTATCTTCCCATATTGCTATAATTATCATGGAATTTTTTACTATTTTGGCTTTGATAGCAGTGGTTATTTATCAAAGTCCAAAGTTGGCATTTTGGGGACTTATAGTTTTACCTGCTATTATCTATCCATTGTCTCTATTGGCTAAAAAGATGAAAAAGATATCGCATAAAACACAAGAAAAAGTATCTGCACTTACTTCTATATTGAGTGAGATATTTAATAATATCGAATTAATCATTGCAAGTAACTCACAACATAAACAATCTGATGATTTTAAAAGAATAAATAAAGAATACTTTAAAATAGGGATGAAAGGTGTCAAAACAAATGCTTTGGTATCTCCTCTTATGGAAATCATTGGAGCTATTGCTGCTGCTGCTGTTATTGCTATGGGTGGTATTGAAGTTATCAATGGGACTATGACTGTTGGTGCATTTTTCTCATTTATGACAGCACTTTTTATGCTCTATACTCCTATCAAAAGATTATCGAGTGTTTACAATCAATTTCAAAAAGCAATCGCTGCAAATGAAAGAATCAATGATATATTTAATCAATCAAATGAGATAAAAGAAGGAAATAAAGCTATTGAAAGTTCAGTAGAATCAGTTACTTTTCAAAATATCTCTTTAAAATATGATGATAAAATAGCTCTTAAAGATATACATTTGGAAGCTAAAAAAGGGAAGAAAATAGCACTTGTTGGAGATAGTGGTGGTGGTAAAAGTTCTCTTGTCAATCTTATACTGAGATTTTATGACCCTTATCAAGGAGAGATAAAGTTTAATAATCAAAATATAAATGATTTAACTTTTCAAAGTTTAAGAGACTCTATTTCTATAGTAACGCAAAGAGTGTATATTTTTAATGATACAATTGCAAACAATATTTGTTATGGTCATGAATTAGATGAAAAGAGAGTGATAGAGGCTTTAAAACAAGCACATGCTTTTGATTTTGTAGAAAAATTAGAAGAGGGTATATATACTAGGCTAGATGAATTTGGTTCAAATCTTTCAGGTGGGCAGAGACAGCGTATCGCAATAGCAAGAGCTTTATACAAAAAACCTCAAATTTTAATTTTTGACGAAGCAACCTCTGCACTTGATAATGAATCAGAATCGATCATCACTAAAGTACTTGATGAGGTAAGTGCCGATAAAATTACATTTGTGATTGCACATAGATTGAGTACGATTAAAAATGCAGATAAAATAGCTGTATTTAAAGATGGTGAAATCATCGCTCAAGATACTGAAAAAGTATTATTGGATACCTGTGATGAGTATAAAAGACTTCATCAGTTAGCGAGTTTATAAACTATGAATATACTCATCACACGCCACGATAAAATAGGGGACTTTATGACTATGTTGCCTCTTTGTAAAGTACTCAAAGAGCAGACCAATCATAATATAGTGATGTTGGTTTCAAAAGTTAATGTAGAAATTGCTCAAAAGCTTGATTTTATAGATGAGGTTATCGAGTATAGTGAGGATACATTTACATTATTAAAAAAAATAACTCCTTATAAATTTGATATGAGTATTAGTGGGTATATCGATATAAATCTAGGTTTGACTTTGTTTTTAGCTCGTATACCTTTTAGAATAGCACCTGCAACAAAAATAGCCCAAATATTTTTTAATCGCACCATAAAACAACGACGAAGTAAAGTCGAAAAGACAGAATGGGCTTATAATCTTGACTTATTACAACAGTTTGAAGAAAATGTATCATTAGATTTCTCTACACCTTTAGTAGATATAAAGCGTAAAAGAGAAGATTTTATCATTTTTCATGCTGGTTTTGGTGGAAGTAGCGATGGCAATCTTACCCTTGATGAGTATTTAGCTTTAGCAAAGAAAGCAAGTCAAATCACACAAGTAGTATTTTGTTTTGGTCCTGATGATAAAGAGACTCAAAAATATATAAAAAAGAATTTAGATTTTGAAGCGAGTATAAAAGATGATTTTAGTTCACTTTGGGACTATACTACTTTTATAGCGAGTTCAAAACTTTTTGTGAGTACTTCGACTGGTCCTATGCATCTAGCAGGATTGACCAATACTCCTACACTCTCTTTTTTTGGGAGCAATCTCTTTGCAAGTTCTAAAAGATGGGCAACCATTAGTGATACAAAATACCAACATAACTATGAGATACCACTTAATTATGGAAAAGAATTTTATGATATAATTGAGCATGAATTACTCAAAATAATTAGAGGAGAGAAATAATGGGTGCATTAAAACTAGAGGATTTACCGTACTATACTTATGATGACTATAAAAACTGGGAAGATAATTGGGAGCTTATTTGTGGAGTGCCATATGCTATGGCACCAGCTCCTTTGATAAAACATCAGTCGATTAGTAACAATATCGCTTGGGAATTAAAAAATTTATTGAATAATTGTAAAAAATGTCAAGTATTACTTCCCGTAGATTGGCATATATCTGATGATACAATAGTACAGCCTGATAACTCGGTGATATGTCATAAGCCAAAAAATGAAGCGTATATCACAAAAGCTCCAAAGATCATATTTGAGATTTTGTCAAAATCTACAGCGAAAAAAGATAAAACTCTTAAGTATGATTTGTATGAAAAAGAGGGTGTGAAATATTATATCATCGTTGATCCAAAGGAAGAGTTGGCAAAAGTATATGAACTCAAAGAGGGTAAATATATAAAGATGGCAGATGCTACAGATGAGAGTGTGAAGTTTGATATAGAAGAGTGTAATAAAAAAATACAATTTGACTTTTCTAAAATTTGGTAGAGATAATTTAAATAAAGAGAGAAGAAATGACAAAATATACATATATAGATTTTAATAAAAAAACGATTTTAATTACAGGTGCTGCTGGGTTTATAGGCTCTAATTTAGCTTTTTATTTTCAAGAGAACTATCCTGATGCAACTATTGTAGCTTTTGATATGTTTCGAAGTGGAGAGACATTTTCAAATGGAAATCTGAAAAGCTTTGGACATTTTAAAAATCTTTTGGGATTTAATGGTGTGGTAATCAGTGGTGATATCAATGATAAAGTTGCTTTAGAAGATTTGAAAAACTCTTATAAGTTTGACTATATTTTTCATCAAGCGGCTATATCGGATACGACTGTTTTAGAGCAAGATTTGATGATGAAAACAAATGTCAATGCTTACGAAGATTTACTTAAAATTGCTATCAAACATAATGCTAATATGATCTATGCAAGTTCAGCAGCGACATATGGAGATAGTGATAGATTTGAAGTAGGCTATGAGCAACCAAACAATGCTTATGGTTTTTCAAAAGTGATGATGGATAATATCACTGCAAAATATCTTAAAAGTGGTGTAGATATATCAATAGTGGGATTAAAATATTTTAATGTATATGGTCCACGAGAGTTTTTTAAAAACAGCACCTCATCTATGGTGGTACAGTTTGGGCATCAGATTTTAAAAGGGCTTACTCCTAAACTCTTTGAGGGAAGTGATAAGATACTCAGAGATTTTATCTATATAGAGGATATCATCCAAGCGAATGTAAAAGCGTGTAACCCTAAAAAGTCAGGTGTTTACAATGTAGGGACTGGAAAAGCTCGAAGTTTTGAGGATATTGTAAATATTTTACAAAAAGAATTAAGCATAGATAATGGAAAAAATTATATCCCTAATCCATTTGTAGGTTCGTATCAGTTTTTTACACAAGCCAATATAGAATCTACTCAAGAAAATTTGGGATATGAACCACAGTTTGAGATGGAAGAGGGTATCAAGGCGTATATACCTGAAATCAAACGACTTTTTGATACTGAGGTAAAATAATGTCAGTAACTCATAAAAAACCAAATATATTAGTCATTGGTGATTTGATGATAGACCACTATCTATGGGGGAGTACCAATCGTATTTCGCCTGAAGCACCTGTGCAAGTTGTGGATATACAAAAAGAGACTACTGTTTTGGGTGGTGCTGGAAATGTGGTGAATAATCTTGTCTCGCTTGGTGCTGATGTGATGGTAATATCTGTAGTAGGGGAAGATGAGGTATCTAATGAGCTTACTAAAATGCTTCAAGATATAAATGTACGGCACTATTTAATTCATGATGAAAATAGAAAGACTACTAAAAAAAGTAGAATCATCGCTTCTGCTCAACAAATCATTCGATATGATCAAGAGTCAAAAGAAAATATCTCAAAAGAGAGTGAAGCATTAATCACTACGGGACTTTTACATATTATAGAGCAGTTTGATGTTGTTTTGGTTTCTGATTATGGGAAAGGGGTGATTACCAATAGTTTGATGAAAAAGATTAATTTTTGTGCCTCTTCATATGATGTGAAAGTTTTAGTCGATCCTAAAGGTAATGACTATTCTAAATATATCGGAAGTTATTTACTCACTCCCAATAAAAAAGAGGCTGAATCTGCTACAAATATAGATATACAAGATGATGCAAGTTTAAAAGTGGCATTGAAGAGACTTCATAATACTGCATGTTTACAAGTGCCGATGATAACACTCAGTGAAGATGGTATCGCTATATTAGATGAAAATAATAATGTCATAAAAAAACCTACCGTTGCTAGAGAAGTTTTTGATGTGACTGGTGCTGGTGATACGGTATTGGCGAGTTTAGGATACTATTTAGCTTTGGATAAAAATATCGAAGATGCTATGGAGTTCGCAAATTTAGCTGCGGGAGTAGTTGTAGGGAAAATTGGATCGGCAACTGCGACACTTGAAGAGATAGAAGAGTATAAAAGCTCTTTACACAAAAGTAGTATAGAGTCTCATATCAAAACTTTTGAAGAGATAGAAACAACAGTCGCTCGCCTGAAAAAACAAAATAAAAAGATAGTATTTACAAATGGATGTTTTGATATATTACATAAAGGTCATGTCCAATACCTCGATAAGGCAAAATCATTTGGGGATGTACTGATATTAGGACTGAATAGCGATGCAAGTGTAAGTGCCTTAAAAGGACCAAATCGACCGATAAACAACGAAGATGATAGAGGATATATCCTTGCCGCTTTAGAGAGTGTAGATTATGTAGTATTATTTACTGACGATACTCCATTGAGTTTAATAGAGATAGTCAAACCTGATGTATTGGTTAAAGGTGGAGATTATGAGGGTAAAAAGGTTGTCGGGAGTGAGATAGCTGGGGAGTTGAAGCTTGTGCAGTTTGTGGATGGGAAGAGTACGACTAGGACTATTGAGAAAATACAGAGGGGAGAATAGATGAATCAAATAGCCAATAATAACCTCATAGAAAGTTTAAAATATATTATTAACTCATCAAGAGACAAAATAGTCCAATCTGTAAATACAACCATGGTACAAACTTATTGGAGTATAGGGAAAACACTTGTCGAAGATGAACAGCAAGGAAAAGCAAGAGCAGAGTATGGGAAACAACAATTAAAACAGATATCTCAAGAGCTAACAAAAGAGTTTGGGAAAGGTTTTGAAACTAGAAACCTTAGAAATATGAGACAGTTTTATAGTGCTTTCCCAATTTGGCAGTCAGTGAATGCCAAATTGAGTTGGACACATTATGTACGACTTATAAGAATAGAAAATAAAGATGCTAGAGCGTGGTATATAAAAGAGAGTATTGAAAATAGCTGGAGTGTAAGAGCTTTGGATAGACAAATATCAAAGCTTTATTATGAGAGGTTACTTTCTAGTAAAGAGATACTACCATTAAAGCAAGAGGCAGAAGAGAAAACAAAAACTCTTCAAGTTGATGCAAAAGATTATTTGAGAGATCCTTATATCTTTGATTTTTTAAATATATCGGATAAGACTCTTTTTGAGTCAGATATAGAACAATCACTTATAGATAATCTCCAAAAATTTTTACTAGAGCTTGGTCGTGGTTTTGCATTTGTGTCCAGACAAGAGAGGCTAAGTGTCGAGGAGCAAGACTTTTATATAGACTTAGTTTTTTACAATTTCAAACTCAAGTGTTTTTTACTTATAGATTTAAAATTAGGAAAATTAACCCATCAAGATGTGGGGCAGATGGATACTTATGTAAGGGTATATGATAAGTTTCATAAAAGTGATGATGACAATCCTACCATTGGATTGATTTTGTGTAGCCAAAGTTCTGATGCTGTTGCAAAATACTCTGTACTCAAAGATAGTGAACAACTCTTTGCTTCTAAATACTTACCATTTTTACCAACGGTAGAGGAGCTTCAAAGTGAGCTTTTGAGAGAGAGGAATTTGCTTTTAAATTTAGATTGATATTTGTTATAGCTAGATTTTAAAGCATATCATTTTTATATGGTTCATTACTTGGAATTTGTTTCAATGCATATAAAAAGTCTTCTTTGGAAGCTTGTTGTGCTTTTTTTTCAATAATATCAACTGTTTGTAAAGCGGATACTTTTTCACTTAAAGCATTTATTATAAATTGATTTAAGGATATTTTCTCACCTTGACAAACATCATTAACTGCTAGTTTTAAATAGTCTGGCATTCTTAAACTCATTGTTTGCATTATATCTCTCCTATATATTGTAAAAATTCTTTTGGTGTCATAACTTTTAGATTAAATTCACTTGCAGGTTTAAAATCTTTTCCATTTAGTGTAACTATTATGGAATTTGATTTTACTGCATTTTCAGTAATGGTATTGTATACGGTATCAAATTAATTTTTGTTTAATGATAATCAAATAAATACAATTTAAAACGACACAACCTGTCCAAAGCTTATGGTAGACTTTTCAAAATAAAAATCTAAAAGGGGAAAATATATCAAAATTAGATGAAAAAAACAATAAATTTCAATAAAATAATAACGATACCAATAAATAAGACTATTTATTGGTATACTATGATTAGAGTAACTAATTTTGTTTAAAGAATTTACAAATATCTATATCTAGTATTTGTGATATTTTTAAGAGTTGTTCGATGTTGAAGTGTTTGTTTCCGTAGCATATCTCACTACCAGAGATTACGGAAACTGATTTGTATCCCATTTGTAAAGATAATTCAAGTTGGGATAAACCTTTGTCTTTTCTATACTTGGCTACATTTTTGCCAATAATTGTATAGAATTGTTCAGGGGTGATGTTATGCATAAAGATACAACCTACTATAAGTGATAATTTTGCTATAAGTATATCTAGTGTAGAATTTTGTATCAAACTCTTATATTACAGTGTATAATAGTAGATTTTGTATTTTTTAAAATAAGTGGGAGATAAAATGTTTCCTTGTAGTGGTTGTGGTATTTGTTGTCAAAATATTACAACAGTAAAAGAATTAAAAGAGTTCGATTTAGGTAATGGTGTTTGTAAGTTTTTTGATATAAAAACTAATAGTTGTACGATTTATGAGTCACGACCTGATATTTGCAGAGTTGATAAAATGTTTGATATAAAGTATAGCAAAGAGTTTTCAAAAAAAGAATTTTACGAATTAAATGCAAGAGCTTGTAATGATTTACAAGAAAAATATCATTTAGATATATCTTATAGAATACAATTAGGAGAATAATATGCCAATTCCATTTATAATAGCAGGGGTAGCAATGGCTGCAGCAGGGTATGGTGCAAAAAAAGGATATGATGCAAAATGTGATTTTGATGATGCAAAATGTGATTTCGATGATGCAGAATATTATAATCGTAAAGCAAAAAGAATTTGTGAAGAAGCTCAAAATAATTTAAATAGTTCACGAGAACAAACCAATCAACAAATGGAACTATTAGGGGCTTTAAAAGTCAATATTTATAGAGAAACTTTAGCTAATTTTGTTAATATTTTTTCAAAAATTAAAAATATTGATTTTGAAGATAATTTAGATTTAGGCTTATCTATAAAAATGTATAGTGATAAAGACTTCTTAGAGATCAAAAAGGATGTTTTAAAAACCACTGAGCTTATAACTACGGCTGTTGGTAGTGGAGTATTAGCAGGAATTGGTGCATTTGGTGGAGCAGGTATATTATCCACTGCTTCAACTGGTACAGCAATAGGTAGTTTGTCAGGAGTTGCTGCAACTAATGCGACTCTTGCATGGTTTGGTGGTGGTTCTTTAGCAACTGGTGGTTTAGGTATGGCTGGAGGTATGGCAGTTTTAGGTGGAATTGTAGCTGGTCCTGTTATTGCTGTCGCAGGTGGAATGATGGCAGCCAAAGCAGAAACGGCAAAATATGAAGCAGACACAGCAAAATATGAAGCAGAAGAAAATCTTAATAAGTCAAAAGCATATGTAGAAGAGATGGAAATAAAAAAAATTGTGGTTGAAGAGATAGATACACGAGTAACAGAATTTATAAATGTTCTTGAACCGTTAAAAGATGAGTTTAAAAATTATATTGATGTTTTAGAAAATATTGTTGATAATAGTAAGGACTATTCAGTTTATAGTGAAGAAGATAAAAAAGCAGTTATGGTAACAGTATCTATCGCTACAACAGTTAAAAACATTTGTGATGTACCAATCATTGATGAAAATGGTGAGATTACTAAAAAATCGAAAAGAGCATTAAAAACAGCAAAAGATTTTGTTTTAAAATTAGAAGAAGTTTAAAATGTCTGAAGCAAAAGCCTTACATCAAGAAGTTATTGATGAGATAGGAACTCAAACCTTAGCAAGGTTTGGGTTGAATATTTTTAGTTTAAATACTTATGGGGCTTATGATGCTAGTGTAATCGCATCTAACAACATAAATACAAGCTACGAACTTAATAAAAATAATAAACAAGGTTTTGGTTTTACTCATGAATCAATCGATGTGGGAAAAAGAAATATTAAAAGCGAATTATATGGTAATGGAGAAGTTTCTTATACAACAGATGAATTAGCGTATATAAACAAAGAGTTTAATGGTGGATTTAAAGATACTCAAAATGATAAATTGAAATCTATTCTTATAAATCAAAACTATACGCCAAAAGAAATTGCAGATATGAGTGTAAAATTCCCAGAGTTTGCAAAAGAAAATCATGGATTAGCAGATGTTGTCACTTTAGATAAAAATGGGAATATTATAAGAGAGGAACAGCACAAAGTAATACAAACAACTAAAGGTAAAAATGGTCTCTATGGAAAAAATAATAAGTATATAGAAGATGAAAAGCTAAGAATTGTTGTTGCAAATGATGATTATAAAAAGCACAAAAATGAATTGATAAAAACTATAAAAAATTCAAATAATGCTAAAGATGTAAGTGCTGCTAAAAAAGCCCTTGAAAAATTAGACAAAAGTCAAACTTCGAGGAAAGAGTCAGAAAATGGAAGAACAACAGCTATTAAAATGCAAGCCACACAAGCCTCTTCTCATATAGTACAAGCAGGATTATCAGATGCTATAGTAGTAGCTTTATCAACTCTAGCAAATGGGGCAATATGGGAAATCAAAGATGCTTTTAGCGATAAAGGTTCGGATGTTGGAATAACTGTAAGAATAAAGAGATTATTAAAAAAAGTTTTAGAAGAATTTAACAAAACATTCAAAAGAGGTGCTTCTTTTGGTGCAATTGATGTGGGAGTTGGAATATTATCTCAAATTTTTAAATCTATTTTTAGTAAACTAAAATCTTTGTGGAAAACTATTAGAACATCATTTAAATCAATCTATAATGCTATCTATTCTTATATCACTGGTGAAATAAAAAGTTATAAAGAGTTAATATCTACTATCATAAAAGGGCTTTTATCAGCTGTTATGATTGTTGGAACAATAGCACTTGAAACAAAACTTGAGGTTTTTTTAGCTCCTATTGTGTCCCCTATAGTAGCTTCATTTTTAGCTCCTGCATTATCTATTGTAATAGGTTCTATTGCTGTTGTGGTTATGAGTAGAAGTGTAGATCTAGCATTAAATACACTTTTTGGAGTATTTGCACAAAGAGATAGGGCAAAAATGAAAGCTGAAAAAGTGAGAAAATTGTATGAAGAGTTATTGCCCTCACTTGTTGAAGAACGAGAAGAATTAAAAGAACTTATTGAAAAAACTTACAAAAAAAGGAAACTATCTCTTAACAAATCATTTAATGAGTTTAAACAAGGGTTATCAAATAAAGATATAGATACTCTTATTTGTGGACTTAGTGGGATAAATAATATGTATGGTAAAAAACTACAGTTTGAGACACAAAAAGAGTTTGATGGTTTTATGGATAGTAATTGTCCTTTGAAACTATAGTGTAAGATTTAATATCAATGTCAAAATCACATGATACACTTGCTTTTAGATTATCTTTTATCTTATCAAAACTCAATAATGGTGAAAGATTTACAGCTTTAGAACTTGCAAATGAGTTTAATGTAAGTAGTAGAACAATACAAAGAGATTTAAATGAGAGGCTTAACTTTATCCCTATTAAAAAAAATGGTGATTTTTATAGTATGGAGAGTTATGCTCTAGGGAAACTTAGCTTTGAGGATATCAAAAACTTTGCTACTTTAAGTGGAATAAAATCACTCTATCCATCTCTCTCAAAAGAGTTTATTTCAGATATATTAAATATCAAACTCAATAGTGCCTATCTTATCAAAAATCAAGGGTTTGAAGATGTCAATCATAAAATAGAGTGGTTTGAAAGTTTAAGTACTGCCATAATTAAAAATAGCCCTGTAAATTTTATCTACAACAAGAAAAAAAGAGTAGTAAACCCTTATAAACTTATCAACAATCAAGGGATATGGTATCTATTGGCTGATGAAAAGGGTAACTTAAAAACATTCAGTTTCTCAAAAATTCAGCAATTTCAATGGAAAGATGATACAAAACTATTCACTCCCAAAAAAGAGTTCCTCAACCAACTATCTCAAAATAAACTTAATTGGTTCACTACAGATAAACTTATCGAAGTAACTTTACAAATAGATAATAGTGTAAAAGAGTATTTTACGAGGAGAGATATATTAGCAAATCAAAAAATAATAGAGGAAAATAACTTTTATTTTATCATTTCTACAAAAGTATCTTATGATGATGAGATACTTTCAGTGGTAAAATATTGGCTACCTTATATCATTATTGTGAAGCCTTTGTATTTGAAAGAGAAGTTGGAACGAGTGCTATTATTGTATATGAATACAAATAAGTAAGTGTTAAACTTATTAAAGGAGGTAGTATGAAAATAGCATTTTTAGATTTTGAGTTTGGTCAAATATATGGGTCGTATAGAAGAGATTTTTTGGTTACTCAAGCTGGAGTTTTATTGTATGATACTGATAATGATATTTTTAAAATAGCAGAGATGATTTTAAAGCCAGATAGTGAGCTTGTGATGAGAGCTAGTAATGGAGGTAAACTCAAAGAGTGGGTTATAAACTACCATACTAAAAAAAGCTTTCCTTATGATAAGAAGTTTAAAAGAATAAAAAATGATAGTAAAAAACTAAGACAAGAGTGGGTGATTTTTCTACTAGCTTTCACCTTCACAAATAACTTAAAACTTAAATTGTCAACTATTAAGAAAGTAGTATATTAAACAGTATGACTTATATAAAACATCAAGAGAATTTATAGTAAAATTTAAAAGAAAGGAAAATATATGGTAAATATCAATAATATAAAATCAACAATTGTTGAAAAACTTAAGCCACTTCAATTGAACAAAATCATACTTTTTGGGAGTTATGCTTATGGTACACCAAATGAAAATAGCGATCTTGATATATGTATCATTGAGGATGATATAAAATCAAAAATTATTTTAAAAAGAAAGATACGAAAACTTCTTGAAAATATAAATATCTCTATGGATATAATAGCTGTTGACACGAACTATTATCTATCTCATAGTGATAAAAATTGGCTTAATACTGCTTTGTATGATGCTAGGCATAAAGGGGAAATTTTATATGAAAAAAGCTGATATTAAAAATAGTGCTGATATGTTTTTTTATAAAGCTATGGTTGATTTTAATAGTGGAAAATATCTTTTGAAAAGTTTTGAAAATGATGAGTTAGAGATAGATATAGAAAAAATATATTTTGATTTTCAACAAAGTGCTGAAAAACTATTTAAAGCACTATTGACACATCATCAAATAGATACAGAAAAAACACACGATATAAGTAAACTTATAAAAATATGTAAATCAAATGATATTATACTTCAAGAAAATATAGAGATACTTATAGACCTTACCGAATATGCTGTCGAAGGAAGATATGGAATCATTTGTGATGATTTAAATGATACTCAAAATTATATAGATACTTTAGATATATTTATACAAAAGATTGAAAAAAAATTAAAGATAAAACACCCTTCCAAATAACTTAACAGGAGAGACCAAAAATGAAAATAGAAAAACTTTTCTCCCATCTCAATACCCATAAAGAACTTATCTTTTATCTTTTTGAGCATAGAGATAAGGTGGTTTTTTATGAAGAGTTAGAACGGTTTATCTCTTTTGAAAAGCTTGAGATTTTGGAGAGTTTTGAGATAGTGGAGATTGTTGAAAACAAGGTGTATTTAGATGTTCGGGTGAGTACACTTTTGGAAAATTATCTGAATATTGATGATAATATTGAGGTCTCTTCTATTTATGATAAAATAAATGACCTGAAACATAAAATAGAGATACTGCTTGAATATAAAAATAAACAAAACAGACTGATACCAAAGATACGGATTGAGATTAAGAAGTCTGATTTTATTCTTTTACAAAATCTTTTTAAGTTGCGTATACATATCGATAGGGTGTATAAAAATATTGAAGAGTTTAAACTTAAATTGATTGAGTTGAAATATTATGAAACTATACTTAAAGATTTGAGTATGGCTTTGAATGAGTTTGAGAAATTTATCACTTTGTATACTCCTAAACTTGCGATTTTTTATAATAGTGAACTGAACATCGTTTTGGACAATGCGACACAAAATATCTATGAGATAAATAAGAGTTTAATCCCTCTGACACAAGATGTTTGTGAGTATATCAATAAAGCGACAGCCAAAAATATCTTTATAGAGAAGATTACAAAACTGAAAGAACTCAAAGATAATTTTACTATCAAAGAACAAACAAATCTTTTGGAAAAGATAGAAAATTATGAACCTTTAGAAAATAGTATATTGATAAAAACAAAACTTGATCAAGAGATACTTTTGAGTGAAGATTTTGATAAACTTTGTCAAAAGTCACAAAAAAACATACAACTCAAAACAAAAAAAGCAGATAGTATCGTACATTATGATGAGCAAATAGAGCATAATTTTATCGATATTTATTCTATTCATCTTAACTTTAAATTTTCAAAACAAAACCTCATCGAATTTTTGATGGGATATTCTGCTTTACAAAGCAAAAAATTTGATGAGGTTTTGCAGGTGTATTGTCGGCTTATACTTTTGTATGAAGAGGAATATCTCATAAGTGATGAAACTATAAAAATCAATACAATACAATTCAAAAAGGTACACTATGCTCAATAATTTAGACAAAAATATGACTCAAAAGATATTTCACTATTTAAAAGATGGAAAGTTTTTATCTCAAAATCATCCAAGTAAAGAAAATCAAAAAATGTATCGTTATAGTGAAAAGTATTTTGATGCTATAGAGGAGTTATACTCTTATATTGGGGTATCGTTTCGTTTAAAAAATGGATACTGTTATTTTGCTACCCTTGACGGCAAAGAGCAAAAACTCCAAACGATATACGAACTTATAGATTATCTGAGCTTTTTTTATCATTTTGATCCGATGTTTGGGGTGGGATGTCGTTTTGCTGTGAATGATATAGAAAATAAGATAAAAGATGACATCACTTTGAAAATAAAACTTGAGAGACTTAAAAATCTTAGTGGGGAAAATCTTAAAGATACAATTACTTCACTTATTGGAAAATTATCAAAAAAAGGTTTTGTGGCTTTGGAAGATGAGTATCTCCAAAAGTATGTGGTGCTTGATAGTTGTGAGTATTTGATAGATTTTTTGAATGCTATTGAGATAAAAGAGTAGGGGATTACAATGAATACAATAGAAAAAAGAGATGCACTTACACAAGATATACAATCTTTGATAAGTGATGCTCAAGATAAAGCGATACGAGCGGTCGATACACAAAGAGTAGTTTTATACTGGAATATAGGCAAACGAATTTTTGAAGAGATTCAAGAGGGAAAAGAGAGAGCAGAGTATGGCAAACAAGTTATTAAAACTCTTTCTGCTGACTTAGAACCTTTGTATGGAACGGGATATTCTTATAGACAACTTTATCTATTTTTACAATTTTATAAAACATTTCCAATTGTGAACACACTGTGTTCACAATTGAATTGGAGTCAATATAAGCTTTTGATACGAATTGAAAAGAAAGATAAAAGAGAGTTTTATATTGCTGAATCTCTTAAAAATTGTTGGAGTAAAAGAGAATTAGAGAGGCAAATCAATTCATCACTTTTTGAAAGGTTACTTTTGAGTAATGATAAACAATCTGTTTTAGCAGTTGCACGAGATGAAAAACTTCCTGTAAGTGCTAGTGAGATTATCAAAGACCCAATGGTTTTGGAGTTTTTAGGACTAGAAAAGAAAGCGAGTTATTATGAAAAGGATTTGGAGCAAGCTATTATCACAAACTTACAAGACTTTTTACTAGAGCTTGGAAATGGTTTTTCGTTTGTGTCAAGGCAACAACGGATACATATAGAGGGTGATGATTTTTTTGTTGATTTAGTTTTTTATAATAGATTATTGCAGTGTTTTGTGATATTTGAGATAAAAACACATAAACTTACCCATCAAGATGTGGGACAATTACAAATGTATGTAAACTATTATGATAGAGTTGAAAAGCAATCTTATGAAAATCCAACTATAGGGGTGCTTTTATGTGCCAATAAGAATGATGCTGTCGTAAAATTTACTCTTCCTGAAGACAATACAACTATATTGGCAAGTCAATATCAACTCTATTTACCTAGTGAAGAGGAACTTATAAAAGAGTTACATCGTGAACTTAAAGAGATAAACGAAAACACGATTGCAAAAGGATAAAAATGGACGGATTAATAAAAGTTGCTCTTATCAAGTCAGCAAAGTTTGACTACACGGAAGTAAATGTCGATGGTAATTCTCTTTTTATAGGGGCGAATGGGGCTGGTAAAACTACTTTGCTTCGTGCTATTTTGTACTTTTATACTGGGAGTACTACAGGATTGGGGATTAGTTCTAGTAAAAAGATATCTTTTAGTGAGTATTATTTTGAGTATGAGAACTCTTATATCGTGTATGTGTATAAAAAAGATGATAAATATGTACTGGTGACTGTATATAAAGAGAGTGGGGTGAAGTTTCGTTTTACTTTGTGTAATGCCTTGCCAAATATTAAAGATATCTATATAGACGAAGAGACTCACAAACCAAAGGAGAAAGCGAAACTTTTTTTGACTTTGAAAGAGTTGGGAACTACGAGTAATGTCATATCTGGGGGCGTGAAGTACAAAGAGATACTCTATAGTAGAAACAATACTTTGCGATATTTTAGTTTGTTTGAGGCTCGTGAGTATGATGGGTTTGTGAAAACACTTTCTAATATATTTATTAACTCAAAAGTCGATAGTGATATTATTAAAAAAGTTATCGTTTCCTCTTTAAATATTCAAAGTGATATAGATCTTTCTACTACAAAGAGGCATCTGGAGGGGTTTAATGGGTATTTTGAAGATATTAAGTCGTATGAAAAACAGACACACGCTATCAAAAAGATTGTAGAAAAGTTAAATGAGTATGAACAAACAAAGGTTTTGCTTCAAGATGATATGAGTACACTTCTAAGCTCAAAAAAGAGTGTAGAGAAAGACTCTGCTGAGTTTACAAATGCTATACAAACAGCACAGATAAAACAACAAGAGATAGAAACTGCACTGGAGTATGTGTATAATTTATATACGAAGAGAAAAGATAAACATAATCAAACAAAAGGTTTACTCGATGGGTTTATTAAAAAAGCGAATGAGAAAAAAGCATATTATGAAAAAAATGCTATAAGCAGTAAAATACAAGCGTATGAAAACTTAGGATTGGAACAAAATGCACTTTTGGATATAACTTCAAAAAAAGAGTTTTTGACGAAGGAGTTTTCTACTATAGAACAAAATCATCTGTATACCTGTAAAAGTATAGAAAATAACTACAGTGAAAATAAAAACACACAAACTTCAAAACTTCAAAGTATTCAAAATCAGAGCAAAGAGAAACAATATCAACTCAAAGAGCAAGAACAGGAAGAGTTAAGTAAGACTAATAGTATTTATATAGATTCATTATTATCTCTTAAAGATACTAAAAATGATGTAAAATCAGAAATCCAAAAACAAAAGTACGAAATCCAGCGTATAGGGAGACAACTTTTTTGCTTTGAGAATGAAAATAAGCTGATTGGTTATAATGAAGAGCAAAGAAAAGTAGATGAAAATATAAAAACTGCAAAAGAGATGCTCAATACTCTTGATAATCAACTTACACATCTCAGTACACTGTATGATAAAGATGGAGAGTTTATAAAACAAAACTATGAAAAAAAGTTAGAAGATTTGCGTAAAGAGATAGAATCACTCAAAAAACTTCTGTATCCAAAAGAGAATACTCTTATATCTCGTATATATAAACACAGCAAAAAGAGTGATAAGTATCTGTACTATTTAAAAGAGGATATACTTAATAGTGATGCTGAGGTGGAATTTTTTAAAGAAAATGTAGAAAAGAATAATATCTTTGAGATTACTTTTCAAAATGAAGAGATAAGTAAAGGTGTAGAGCAAAAGAGACTCGAGAAGCTAGAACATTTGTATGAGCAGACTCAAAAGAGTTATCAAAAAGAGTTGGAAAATTTAGAAAAGAAGTTTGGTTTAGAAGAGAAACGAGTCTATAGTAAAAAGAAACAATTCAATAGTACGATAAAAGAAAATGAGATACAACTTATCACTTTAAATACAAAAATAACAAACCTTAAAGAGTTAGAGAAAAAACAAAGTGTTGCATTTGAAAGTAATCAAAAGAAACGAATAGCTGAGGTAGAAAAGACTCTGCAAGAGCTTACGAAACAATTAGAAATTCATACAGTAGAAGAGTCAGAACATACACTTAAAAAAGAGAATCATTTTAAAAAGATAAAATCGAAGTTTACAAAAGAGCAAAATAAACTCAACGATGAGTATAGTTCACTTATAGAGAGTATAAAAGAAACACTGAAAAAACTTGAAATAACTAAGAAAAATCAACTTGAAGAGCAAAAGAGACTGTATCATCAAAGACTGAAAGAAAATAATGTCGATGTCGCTGTATTAAAAGACTTGGAAACTCAGGAATATAAACAAAAAGAGCGTATAGAAAAGATAGAAAGTTATCTTACACTTATTACACTGTATAGAAATGATTTGGGGGAATATTTAGAACGATTAGCATCTAAAAAGAATGAACTTACTACACTCAAAGAGACAATTAAAAATTTAAATGAATCGTATCAAAATGAGAAAGAATCTCTTGAAAATGATAAAAAGGAAGTACTAAAGAGTATAGAAAAAGATAAAGAGCAACTACAGAAAAATACATATCTTTTAAATTCTGTGGAAAGTTTTGAGAACTCTGCAACTTTTCAAGACTGTATAGCGTGGGGAGTGAAATATAAAGCAGGTGAGGATGCGGAGAGTATAGAGATAGTACTTGCTCGTGTGGATAATCTTGCAAATCGGTATAAAACATATTATGGGAGTATAGAAAAATCTCTAGGGAAACTGCATAATATCTTTGAAAATAGTTTAAATATTCATAGAGAGTTAGATAGTTTACAAACAGCGTATAAACTTAAAGAGTTTTATGAATTTAATAAAATAGAAAATGTCAAAAGTCTTATGTCTGAAAATTTAAATAGAATTTTGAGTACTATCATCAAAGAGTACGATATACTTTTAAATGCTCAAGGTCAAATAGAATCATTGGTCAAGAAAATCACCAAAACTTTTAATGAGATAAAAATAGGGGTGATAGATACTTTGGCTTTACGCTACTCACCTACCAATAATAAAATCATCGAAACTTTTGCAGCTATAAAAACAGCGAATGAAGAGAATAGTTTTTCGTATGGGTTTGATAGTTTATTTGGGGGAGAGGATAACTCTAAGCAGATTGTGGAATTGTTGAAGAGATTGGTTGATTTAATTGAGTTTGAGAATGTAGAAAAAATAGAACTTGATGATAGTTTTATTTTGGAGTTTCGAGTGGTTGAAAATGGAAATGATAGTCAATATGTACAGTCTTTGGATATGATAGGCTCAAATGGTACGGATGTATTGGTCAAAAGTATGGTGTATGTGGCTATGTTGCATATATTTAAAGAGAAGATTACTAAAAAAGAGATGATGTTTCAAGTGGTACTCGATGAGGTGGGCATCCTTTCTCAACGCTACCTCAAAGAACTCATAGAGTTTGCAAATAATAAAGGGATACTTTTTGTCAATGGTGCGCCTGATGAAAAACTGATAGGAACTTATAAACGAGTGAGTCTCATCAGTAAAATCAATAAAATATCTGTAGTAAAAGAACTCATCATCAAATGAGGTACTTACAAACACTTTTGAAACTCAAAAAAGATAAAGAGTTAAACTATTCAGCGGTACCGCAATCACTTTTAAAAAAACTCCTCGAAGAAAATCTTGTGAGTATAGTTACACTTACACCCAAAAGAAAAAAAGTAAACGTAAACGAAGAATTTTTTGAAGTGTATAAAGATATCGGAAAATTGGAAGATATTACAACTCGCTCAGAATTGATTCACTCCAATACACATACAAAAGAGATTTCAATTAAACCTCAAGAGGGATTGTACATCAGTGGAAATTGTATGATTGGAGAGGTGCAACTTCCACTTTTTGAAAAGAGTGCGGTATTTTTAAAAGAGATACCAAAAATTGATGAAGATATTCTCGTAGTAGGGTTGGAAAATTATGAAAATTTGATTTATTTCAAATCGCTACTTCCTCTTTTTCAAAATAACAATATCCTTTTTGTCTATAGAAATAAAACAATGCGAGAATTTTTTCGTAGCATCTCTAATAAAAAAATTTATTTTGGAGATTTTGATTTGGCTGGTATTGCTATCTATCTCAATGAGATTTTACCTCTTGATACTACTATAAAATATTTTATTCCAAAAGATTTGGATATACTTATCGCTCAATTTGGAAATAATTATCTATATGAGAAACAGTTAAGTCAATATAAAAACTTATCAAGTACAAATCCAAACATACAAAAAGTTATCGACACTATACACAAAAATCAAAAAAGTTTAGAACAGGAGTATTTTATACAATGAGTAAAAAAAGAGATGAAAAAATAAAAATATTTATCGAGATACCTACTTGGCTAGGGGATGCTGTGATGACAACTCCAGCAATAGAAAACATCGTAGAAGCCTTTAACGGTTTGGAGATTACTATTTTTGGGTCGTATGTGTCTACACGGCTTTTTATAAATCATCCAAATGTAGTGAAAATTATCGTAGATGAGACTCGAAAGGGGGGTTATCGCTATTACAACTTGTATAAAATAGCCAAAAATAGCGGAAATTTTGACTTTTGTATAAGTCTTAGGAAAAATATTACTACCAAAATTTTGTGTTATTTTGTAGATGCAAAAGAAAAGTATATCTATAAGCGTTTTGATAAAAAGCTCAATACCCATCAAGTGATACGATACAATGATTTTATCAATAAAAGTTTTGGCTTAGAAACAAGACCAAAAAAATTAAAAATATATTTAGAAGAGAAAGAATCTTATGTAAAAAATGAGGCTATAGCTTTGCCTATTTTAGGTCTAAATCCTGGGGCTACTTATGGAAGTGCTAAGAGATGGTATCCTGAAGAGTTTGCAAAAGTGGCTATACAACTCTCTGCAAAATATGATATCAAAATTTTTGGAGGTCCTGGGGAGATTGAGATAGCAGGAGATATCGAAAAAAGTTTACAAAATGCTGGTATCTCTAATTATAAAAACCTAGCAGGAAAAACAAGTGTCGAAGAATTGATACAAAATATTTCAGAACTTAATCTTTTTATCACCAATGATTCTGGTCCTATGCATGTGGCTGCTGCTTTTGCTGTCCCTACTATAGCGATATTTGGTCCTACGAGACATATAGAGACACACCAATGGGATAATGAATACGAGATGATATTACGCAAAGATATGGAGTGTTCCCCTTGTATGAAAAGAGCATGTCCACTTACAGATGAAAGTAAAAATCATGCGTGTATGAAAGAGATAACGGCGGAGGATGTGATGAAACGACTTAAAAAAGAGTTGATAGTATGAAACTCTCTTTATTAGGTGTATCTTTACTTATAGGACTCTTATCTATTCCACTTATGGCAAATAAGCCCAAGTTACTTCTACTAAAAACCTACAAAGACCAAAACACTACAAACTGGGTGATGAGTGAAAAACTCGATGGGATAAGAGCTTATTGGGATGGGGCACAGCTTTTGAGTCGTGGTGGTAAAGTGATCCACGCTCCCAAATGGTTCACCAAAGAGTATCCGAGTTTTGAGATAGATGGGGAGCTATGGAGTAAAAGGGGAGATTTTGAAAATATATCTTCGATAGTACGAGATAAAACTCCTAGTGAAGAGTGGAATCAAATCAAACACTATATTTTTGAAGTACCAAATGCAAAAGGTGGACTTTTTGAAAGATTGGCTAAAGTCAAACTGTATGAGGGAAAAGTGATACAAATATTACCTCAAATTCTTATCAAAGATAAATACCATCAAGATGAATTTCTAAAAGAGATAGAATCCAAAAATGGTGAGGGGATAGTGGTGCGAGACCCTGATGCAGAGTATATAAACAAACGAACATCAAAAGCTTTGAAAGTCAAAAGTTTTCATGATATGGAGTGTATTATAAAAGGTTATACAGATGGTAGAGGAAAATATGTGGGATTGGTAGGGGCTATTATATGTCAATTGCCAAATCAAATTACTTTCAAAATAGGAAGTGGACTCGATAATGATTTTAGAAAAAATCCACCGAAGATAGGAACACTGATAACTTTTAAATATCAGAACTTTACAAAATATGGGAAGCCGAGGTTTCCTGTGTATTTACGAATAAGAGAGCAATAACATGAAAAACAAATCACCTTTTATATGGGATAAATACTCAGACCAACCACATGTCATAAAAGATAAAAAATATAAAAAAGCGAAACGAAAACTGTATAAAAATGATTTTGTGAAGATGATAGGGACAAATCTTTTCCTTTTTCCATTGTCAATAATAGCGATGAAACTATTTCAAAAGAAACAATCTCAAAATTTTGATAAAAAAGAATTTTATGGAATTGGGGTCAATCTTGATAAAGGTGATGAACAGCAAGCCTTGGTCGAAGAGTTGGGTGTAAAATCTCTTATTATTCGAATACCTTTAAACGATATGCAAAATTTAGAAAAATATTATGAGTTTGTGAAAAGTTTTGGAGATGATAAACAAATTCTTTTGAATATTATGCAAGATAGAGAGCATATAGAAGATAAAGAACTTTTAAGAGTCGATATAAGAAAAATATTTGACAAGTTTAAAACAACCGTAGAGTATCAAATAGGGACAACAATCAATCGTGCGAAGTGGGGCTTTTTTGCGGTACAAGAGTATCTCGAATTTTATAAAGTTGTACAAGATATAAGAGATGAACACTATAAGATGATTAGACTCATAGGACCTTCTGTCATAGATTTTGAATATCATTATACTATACGAGCATTGTTCAATAACTATGATGTGAAGTTTGATACACTTTCTTCTCTTCTTTATGTTGATAGGCGAGGTGCTCCACAAAATACTCAAATGGGAATATTTGATACGAAAAATAAAATCGATATGTTGTACTCTTTAGTCAAAATGAGTCCAAAGATGAAAAGTGATGCTATATATATCACAGAGGTTAATTGGCCACTATCAGGAACTGCTCCTTATGCTCCTACGAGTGAAGTGGAGTGTGTGAGTGAAAAGCTGTATGCTCAGTATATGGTGGACTATTTTCAGATAGCAAAAGAGTCCCATAAAGTACAAAAAGTATTTTGGCATCAGTTGATTGCTCCTGGATATGGGCTGGTTGATAATAGGGATGGGAAGATACGGAAGAGTAAGGCTTTTTATGAGTTTAAGAGATTGATAGGGAAATAATTAGGATATAATAATAAAACACAAAGGGTAAATAATGGCAACACAAGAACAATTAGAAACAGCACTATTAAGACTGGAAGCTTCACAAGAAGAAACCAATGAACAGATAAAAAGAACAGATGTACAAATAAAAGAAACCAATGAACAGATGAAAAGAACAGATGAAAGACTCGAAAAGAAACTTGATAAAATTGCTAAAATGTTGGGAAATATTGGGAACAATCAAGGGGCTGTAGCAGAGGAGTTTTTTTATAATTCTTTAGAGGCTACACCTACTTTGGCAGGGATAAACTATGATTTTATAGATAAAAATATCACAAGAAGTAAAAAAGGTTTGAGGGATGAGTTTGATATTGTATTGGTTAATGGAAAAGATATAGCGATCATCGAAACAAAATACAAAGCACATGAATCAGATGTAGAGAAACTCATCACCAAAAAATATGAAAACTTCAAAAAACTTTATCCTGAATATAAAGAGTATAGACATCATTTAGGACTTGCTAGTTTTAATATGAATGAAGATGTCAAAGAGTTGGCATTGCAAAATAATGTGATACTTTTACAGAGAAAGGGTGATATTATAGAAACTATTGTACCGAATAAATTGTAATATCATTAAACTTAAAATTATAAAAAAACAATGGATTTTTATTACAATAGTTTAAAAATTAATAATAAGGATTATAATAAATTACTAGAAATTTGGGGAGATTTAAATCCGTAATATAATGTCCCTCTTTGTCAAGACCACTTAATCAAACATTCTTATTTCACCAACTCACGATACTTTTTGTAACATTTGTAAATTTAAATTATTTATTGCTTTAAAATAAATCTCATTTGGAGT